>OIWS01000413.1_pt1 | contig 56742 bp, 37 predicted proteins | sample 1587611 | NCBI WGS metagenome assembly OIWS01 (sample SAMEA3888919, study PRJEB22519) | human gut metagenome | biome: human gut; feature: human-associated habitat; material: faeces | place: Denmark | collected 2010 | reverse complement strand
CGTGGTGATGCGCCGCGTGATGAACTCGAACCCTCCGTGGAAGTCGATCAGGTCGACGATCGTCATCGCTCCGATCAGGAAGACGAGGATTTCGCATGTCGATCCCAGATGCCGCAGGATCTCGTCGCTCACGGTCGTCTGGGTGAGACCGGGCAGGGCGGAGGGGTATTCCAGACTGAAAATACTCCAAAGAATACCGCACATCAGCAGGGCGATGGCCGATTTATTGATTCCCGTTTTGTGTTCGAAGGCGATGAAGGCATAGCCTACGACAAACAGGATGAGCATGGTTGTAATCATAATTACTCGATCGCTTTAAATCCGTTTATTTACAAGAGATGTTTTCTGCACCCGGAAGAGCCTGCCGACAATGCGGTCCTCCTGATCGAAAACGAAAATTTTCCTTCTTTATTTTCCGCATTCGGCACAATTCGGGCAGTTTCGGCACCCGCCGGTCGAAAACGGTCGGAAAGATTGCGCAACGGCAAATTGCGCGCCGGCGGGAAGAACCCTCGACCGGCAGGGGTCGGAACATCCGCTAAATCCGGATTTTCCGCAGCAGGAGAATCAGATCCGCGTCGCCGGGCACACGCCGTTCGACCGCCGACAGGACATATGAGGCATCCTGTCCCCACCCGCCGGACGCTCCGTCGCGGGACGGAAAGTCGCGGCCGAGATCCTGCATCCGGTCGAATGCGGACGTATCGCCCGCCTCCAAACTCAACCGCACCAACAGCGCCCGCAGACCGTAGGCGTCGGCCACGCGCACCGGCACCTGCCGTGTCAGTTCGCTCGGAGCGGGCAGCGGCGTCTCCCCGTCGGATGCGACGCACCGCGCATCGGCCGCGAGCAGCACCCACAGCACGCCGGCAAGCACACAACCGAAGATCGTCCGAAGTTTCATTTTTCCAACCGAAATTGCGTCAAAGGTAGGCTTTTTCCGCCGAACGGCCAAATTCCGATCCGGCGGCCGGCGGATAATTGCACGATATTTTCTATCTTTGACTGCGTCTTAGATACTCCGCCTCGGCAAAATGCAAATAAATTTGCTTTTGCCCGCGGCTTATTCGTATCTTTGCCATGCGGAATTTCCGTCCGGACAGACGACGTTCCGACAGATCGGACCGACCCGATTTCAGTTCGACCGCCCGTCTTTACCGACGAATCGTACAACATCGACTCATTATGGAATACCTCTACCTCCTCGCAGGACTCGTTCTCATACTGGCCGGAGCCAACTACCTCACCGACGGATCGGTGGCGCTGGCCGAACGTTTCCGCGTACCGGGTTTCCTGATCGGACTGACGATCGTAGCCGTCGGCACCTCGACGCCCGAACTGGTCGTGAGCTTCCTTTCGGCCCTCGAAGGAGAGGGCGACATGGCCGTGGGCAACGTCGTGGGATCGAACCTCTTCAACGTCTTCATCATTCTGGGCGTCTGCGCCCTGATCCGCCCGCTGCCGCTCACGCGGCAGAACATCCGGCGCGACCTGCCCGTCGGCGTCGCGGCGTCGCTGGTGCTCTGCGCCGTGCTGGCCGACGAGGTGCTCGACCCGACGCATCCGGCACGCATCGGCCGCATCGAGGGGCTCGCGATGCTGCTGCTCTATGTGCTGAGCGTCTGGACGGCCGCCCGTGCAGCCCGCAGGGAGCAGCCGGCCGAAGAGACGCCCGCCGCACGGCCGATGGCCGGCTGGCTCATGGCGCTGATGATCGTCGGGGGACTGGCGGCGTTGGTCTTCGGCGGCGAAATCTTCCTCCACAACGCCGTGGCCATCGCCCGCAAGCTGGGCGTCAGCGAGTCGGTGATCGCCATTACGCTCGTGGCGGGCGGCACGTCGCTGCCCGAACTGGCCTCGTCGGTCGTCTCTGTCGTCAAGGGCCGGCCCGACATCGCACTGGGCAATGTCGTGGGATCGAACATCGCCAACATCCTGCTCATCCTGGGACTCTGCTCCACCGTCGTCCCGCTCACGCCGGGCGGCATCGACGCCGTGACGCTGGGTGCCGTCGTCCTCAGTTCGCTGCTCCTCTTCGCCGCCGCCTTCACCTTCCGCCGCCGTGCGCTCGACCGTTGGGAAGGGGTGCTCTTCCTCGCTATTTACGGCGCCTACCTCTGGTGGCTGCTGGCCAAATAACCGCCGCGATGACTCCCTCCGACCGCAATCCGCTCAAAGAGCAGGTAGCGCTGCTGCCGCTCGAACCGGGGGTGTACCAATTCCTCGACCGGACGGGTACGGTCATCTACGTCGGCAAGGCCAAGAGCCTGCGCAAGCGCGTCTCCTCCTATTTCATGCAGAACAAGGAGCATCCCCCCAAGGTGCGGGTGCTGGTGCGCCAGATCGCCGAGATTCGCCACATCGTCGTCGACAGCGAAACCGACGCCCTGCTGCTCGAAAATTCGCTCATCAAGGAGCTGCAACCCCGCTACAACATCCTGCTCAAAGACGACAAGACCTACCCGTGGATCGTCGTGCGCCGCGAGAACTTCCCCCGCATCCAGTCCACGCGCCAGTTGCAGCGCGACGGCTCGCAATACTTCGGGCCCTACTCGTCGGTGACGATGCAGCACAGCATCCTGGAATTCATCCGCGAGGTGATCCCGCTGCGCACCTGCTCGCTCAATCTCGCTCCCGAAGCGATCGCGCGCGGCCGGTACACCGTCTGCCTGCAATACCACCTGGGCAACTGCAAGGGGCCGTGCATCGGCGCGCAGAGCGCCGAGGAGTACCGGCAGCTGCTCGACATGGCCGTCTCGGTGCTCAAAGGCGACCTGCGCCCCGTGCGCGCCTACCTCGAAGGGGAGATGCGCCGCGCGGCCGAGGCGTTGCAGTTCGAGACGGCGCAGCGTTACAAATCGCGGCTCGCTGCATTGGAGAACTATTCGGCCCGTTCGGTCATCGTCAGCGCCCGCATCGTCGACGTCGACGTCTTCTCGCTCGTCGAGGACGACGATGCCGCCTACTGCAACTTCCTGCGCATCCGCAACGGTTCGATCACGGCCGTCTCGACCGTGCGGCTCACGCCGGGCGTCGATACCGACCGCGCGCAAATGCTGACGCTGGCCATTCAGCACGTCGTCGAGCAGATCGCCGGCGGCGAACTGGCGCGCGAAGTGATCGTCCCCTTCCTGCCGTCGGCTACGATGCTCTTCGACGGGGTGACCTTCACCGTACCCAGGCGGGGCGAAAAACTCGACCTGCTGGCTTTCTCCGAGCGCAGCGCCCGCATCTACCGCGCCGAGCAGCTCAAAAACATGGAGATCAAGAATCCCGAACGCCATACCGAACGGCTGATGAACGCCATGCAGAAGGAGCTGCGGCTGCCGCGGCAGCCGCGCCACATCGAGTGTTTCGACAACTCGAACCTGCAAGGAACGAACCCCGTCGCCTCGTGCGTGGTCTTCCGCGACGGCCGCCCCTCGCGCAAGGAGTACCGCCATTTCAACATCAAGACCGTCGTCGGAGCCGACGACTTCGCCTCGATGCGCGAGATCGTCTTCCGCCGCTACACGCGCCTCATGGCCGAGGGACAGGAGCTGCCCGACCTGGTGATCGTCGACGGCGGCAAGGGACAGCTCTCGAACGCCTATGCCGTCCTGTGCGAACTGGGACTCGAAAAACAGGTTCCGATCGTGGGATTGGCCAAACGGCTCGAAGAGATCTACTACCCGGGCGATCCGATGCCCTACTACCTCAGCCGCACGGGCGAACCGCTCAAAGTGGTGTGCCATATCCGCGACGAGGCGCACCGCTTCGGCATCACCTTCCACCGCCAGAAACGCAGCAACGACTTTCTCAGAAGCGAACTCAAAGGCATCGCCGGTATCGGTCCCCGCACCGTCGAGACGCTGCTCGGGCATTTCCGCACCGTCGCACGCATCCGCAACGCCTCCGACGAGGAACTCATCGAGCTGATCGGTGCGGCCAGGACGCAACGCCTGCGCAAGCACTTCGCATCCTCCTGACCGTCCGCCGGCAATCCTCCGAGGCCGCACGACATCTCCGCCACTCTCAGCCTGTATGCGGAAAGCACCGCCGAACGCCCCTTACCGACGCAATACAGCACCTCCGTATCCCTGCGATGCGGCCGTAACGACTGCGGAAAAACCGCGACAGCCATTTTTATCGGTTCAGAATTTGCAAATTGAGAATAAATCCCTACATTTGCACACCCGATTCTTTCACGAAAGAACGGCCTTGCCCGGATGGCGGAATCGGTAGACGCGTTGGTCTCAAACACCAATGATAGCAATATCGTGCCGGTTCGACCCCGGCTCCGGGTACTATGCAAAAACCTCAAATGATTGTCTGTAAATCATTTGAGGTTTTTGTTTTGCCTGTTGCGTCCGCAACTTATCCGCATTTGTTGCAATATTGTTCTTTGATATTAAAATTGCATGCTTCATTTCGCACTATCATGCACGCTCTTACCATAATTAGGAAAATAAATACCTATCTTGCAGGTAACTAAAATATTTAAATTCCATAGCTATGAACAATAAAGTTCGATTATTTATAAGTTATTGTCATGATGTGATGCAGTACATATCACATCATTCAACAAGCACATGACAAAATTTGTTGATGATAATATTTTAGATATATGGTGGGATAAAAATATGACTGCTGGATATGACTTTTGGGAGCAGATAGATTTCCATATAGAAAATCGAGATATCATATGCTTATTTATTTCAGCTAATTATCTAGCGTCCAAAGCATGCAAGGAAGAAATGCGAAGAGCATGTGAATTACGTACACAGAATGGAATTTGTGTGGTTCCTATTATTTTATCGTCATGCAGCTGGTTAGATTACGATAATCTGAAGCCATTGTTAGCAATTCCTACCGATGGAAAAGCAATTTCGTCTTTTCCTAATCCTGACGACGGTTGGCATGATGTGTATAATCATATGAAGAAAGTTATCAAGGACTTCTAAAATATAAAAAAATTACACTTTAGTTCGCCGTTTTCAGTTTTTTTAGGAGATGCTACTTTACTGACTAAAACACACCATAATAAAAGGAATGTGAAATTAGATGATATTTTCATGTATCCAGATTTATCATTTTTTGATAGCGAAAAAGACAAACAAATTAAATGTCTTTCAGAGGATTTGATTAAAAATTTCACAGAAGGAGACAGACTCGTTATTATTGGAGATGACTAATCAGGAAAAACGTCCCTATTAAAGAAATACATCATCATTCTTAAAGAGAAAAACTTTATTCCCGTATATATATTTGACAAAGAAAGAGGATTACAAGGTAATTTTGACAATCGAATAGCAAAAATATTTAAAAGTATAAACAATAGCCCACGCCCTAAAGGAAGGACGTAGGAGAAGTCGACTTATATTCCTTGGTGCAAAAAGAACTGTCGGATTCGATTACCAGAAATAAGTCTACACTTTCCGTGTAAAAAATATGTCTGCGCGTTAGCGCACCACAAATATAGACATTTTTTACACATCGGTGCAACGTTCTCCTTTTGGGGCTGTTGCAGTTTGTTCAAAGATCGCTTTCGGGGACAAACACAGAACCCCACTGCGCCAGATTCAGGCACAGTGGGATTTATTTATGAAAAAAAATTCGAAATTAGCGGTGCTGTCCGAGCATCTTTTCGAGGATGGCCGCATATTCCTGCCGAACCTCTTCGGGCGAGACGATCTCCATGAATTCCCGGGGTGCAAGTATTTTGCGGTAGAATTCATTGGTCGGAGCGAGGTAGTAGCCGAACAGTGACCATCCGTCATGCTGTTCTGTCTCCTCCTGTGAATAGTGCAACGGCAATGCCCGCAGGTATTGCGGCTGCTCTCCGGTGCATTTTATTACGATACGACGCGGCGGAATATCCGGATAGGCGTGATGCCGATAGAAGTCGCCAGATGCTCCTCGGCCGAGAAACCTTTGGGCATGCGGAACGTCTGTCCGGAGATCGAGAGTCGCTGAACCCTGTCCAGAGCATAGACCTTTATTCGCCGGTTCTCTTGGGTCGGGCCATATACATACCACCGTCGTTCGTAGAGCTTCACAAAATAGGGGAGCAGCTGTATATGCTGGGATTCTTCCAGGTAAAACGGATGATATTCGATCTCCAGCACCCGGTTCTCGCGCATGGCCTCGAGAATATCGGTCAGGTGTTGCAATGCCGACGGTACATCCTCGACAAGAATACGATTGCGGATACTCTTGTTCTCATGAACCATATTACTGGCCGAGAAACTGTTCAACAGCCAACGGGAGACATCGTTCTCGACCAGTTCTGTCTTATTTTCGATATAGTATTCGTTGGTCGGCTTGTAACAAGCGGCGTATGTCGAAAAACTCCTCGACGGCTTCCCTATGCTTGTGGAAGGCCCGCAACGGGATTGGCTTGCCTTCGGACATGTTGTTGTGCAGCCAACGGCGGTTGATCTCAGCGAAGGTAATGCGTCCGGCTCGATAGATCGTATCGGCCAGCCAGATATAGCGGTGAAAGACATTGGATGACATCGAAATCAATTTCCGGTAAAGATACAAAAAACTCTGCCTACAAGCGGCAGAGTTTTGAATGGAGCAGTTCTATATCTGGATTTTTTCAGTTCGAAAATACCTTCCGAAAAACGAAAGGTGACGATTAGTACACCTTTGGCACTCTATAAAAGCACGAAAACTTTGTAATCCAACAATTACAAAAATCCGTCAGCATCTAAGAGAGTATCACAATTGCTCACAATGATATAGTCAATAGCCAAATTTTCAATCACAGCGTTATCTCTGAGGGAATAAAGAGAAGAAAGAGATTGAACAAACCTTTCTTTTTTACAATACAGCTGAATTATACTTGATTAAAGTAACATTTCATATTTATCTTACCATATTGGTGACATTCGGAATTTAAACTCATAGTCCCGATACGGCATTCTGTATTGCGGGAGCGGCAGGCGTCCCCAACTGTTCACGCATCCCAGTCCGGACTGGGCGCTTTCGATATGGACGTGCGTCCGTCCGTCGGGTACGAGGTCGCCGGGATGGCGGACGTATTCGGACGATCCGTTGTCGAGCTGCGGAATGGCGTAGGGGATTGCCGAAGCTGAGAAGTGACGGTCGGAGCAGAACTCGATTCCGAATCCCGAAGCGTCGGTCAGCCGCCACCAGCGCACACCTCCGCGTGTCCCCGACTCCTGCGGACTGGCGTATTTGGGGTGGAACTGGTCGGCGACGCGCTGTGCGTAGCGGCCTACGAATGCTGCACTCGACCGGTCGGCGTAGTTCTCCATCGGGCCGCGGCCGTAGTATTCCACGGCGTCGAACATGCCTGGGGTCTCGAAGGCCATGCCGAAGCGCATCAGGTCGGCGACATCCTTGCGCGCGGAGTCGGCGGTCATCGTTTCACCGATGCGGATCGACCCATCGGCAGCGATAACGTAGGCGAGGCGGAGTTGGGCGCCGACGGCGGGGATCGTGTAGTCTGCGACGGCTTTCGCCCCGCCGTCTCCGGACGTGAGGGTGAAGTTGACGAGTTCCGGTTCGGCCCCGGCCCACATCCGGCTGTCGGGATATTTTCCGGTCTGGCGCACGCCGAGATCGTTGTCCGTGGCCGCACGGTAGAAGCTGGGACGCAAGGGGCCTGCCAGCAGCTCGACGTTGCGCAGGCGGTAGGAGCGGATGAAGCCGCTCTTCGGGTCGAACGTGACCGAGAATCCCTCGCCCGAAACGGTTTTGTCGGCGATGCGGAGCGTTCCGGCGGGAGCTGCGGCGGCGAAGCGGGCCGCAGGATCGTCCTCGCGCAATACGAGCTGGTCGGCGGCTACTTCATAAAGCGCGTCGAGCAGTCCCTGCCGTTCGCGCAACTGGTAGCGCACCGTGAGCAGCACCTCCCCGTCCAGGGCTTCGACCTGTTCGGGTTTGTAGCCCAGCGTCACGGCGGCGGTGGCCTGCGGAGCCACGTCGAGGCGTTCGACCGCGCCGCTCAACACGGGCCGTCCGTCGGAGGTGATCTCCCAGAGAAGGCGGTAGGGCGAAAGGTCGGTAAAGAAGTTTTCGTTATAGACGTTCACGACGCCCTTTTCCAAATCGCGGGCCGTGGTGTGGATCGGCCGGTGCTGGTGCTTCACTTCGTAGGCGTGGGGATGCCACGTGCGGTCGGCGGCCAGTACGCCGTTGCAGCAGAAGGTGCTGTCGGAGGCGTCGACGGCGTTGTAGTCGCCGCCGTAGCGGTAGGTCAGCCTCCCTTCGGGGTTGCGCCATGCGAGGGCCTGGTCGGCGAAGTCCCAGATAAACCCGCCCTGATATTTCGGTTCGCGACGTATCATGTCCCAATACTCCTTGAATCCGCCCAGCGAATTGCCCATGGCGTGGGCGTATTCGCATTGGATAAGCGGTTTCGCGGGATCGTCGGCGAGGTATTTCTCGCATTGGTCGTAGCTCCAATACATCGGGCAGACGATGTCGGTGTTGTAGTCCCCGTGGTAAGAGGCCTGCTCGTACTGCACCGGGCGTGACGGATCGAAAGACTTGATCCAGTCGTAGCAGCGTTCGAAGTTGGGGCCGTTTCCGGCCTCGTTGCCCGTGCTCCATACGATGATCGAGGGGTGGTTGTAGTCTCGGAACACCATGCGCCGGTTACGGTCGAGGTGTGCGGCGGCGAAGGAGGGATTGCCGGCCAGATTTTTCGACTTGTCGCGGTAGTGGTAGCCGTGCGACTCGATGTTGGCTTCGTCCACGACGTAGAGACCGTATTCGTCGCAGAGGTCGTACCACAGCGGCGTGTCGGGGTAGTGGCACGTGCGCACGGCGTTCATGTTCAGCCGCTTCATCTCGCGGATGTCGCGCACCATCTCCCCGCGTGTGACATAATAACCCGTGTTGGGCTCCATTTCGTGCCGGTTGACGCCTTTGATGAGGATCGGCTTGCCGTTTACGAGCAGCTGTCCGCCGCGGATCTCGACTTTGCGGAACCCCACGCGGAAAGCTGCGGCTTCGGTCACCGAACCGTCGGCGGCGAGAGCCTCGGCCGTGAGCGTGTAGAGGTTCGGGGCCTCGGCGCTCCATTGTTTCGGGGCGGCGACCTCGAACAGCGTTTCGGCGCTGTTGCGGCGGGGACGGAGCGTGCGGGTGTCGAGCGTGCGGCCCTCGTCGTCGCGGAGCGTCAGCCGTACGCTGCCGACGCCCGGCGTCGCGGTCACTTCGGCGCGCAGCGTCCCGTCGCGGTAGTCGTTCACGAGGTCGGGCGTGAGCCGCACGTCGGCCAGACGGCGTTTGTCGCGGGCGTAGAGGTAGCAGTCGCGGCCGATGCCCGAAAGACGCCAGAAGTCCTGGTCTTCGAGGTACGAACCGTCGCACCAGCGGTTGATGCGCAGCACGATCAGGTTGTCGCGGCCCGGCGTGATGTAGCGGGTGACGTCGAATTCGGCTTCGAGCTTGCTGTCCTCGCTGTAACCCGCCTCGCGGCCGTTGACCCAGAGCGTCACGTTCGAGGTCGCCGAGCCGATGTGGATGAATGCGTCGCGGCCTTTCCAATCGGCGGGAACCCGGACGGTGCGGCGGTAGAGACCCGTGTAATTCTGCTCATGGGGAACCAGCGGAGGTTTCACCTCGAAGAATTTGTACCACGGATAGGGCTTGTTGGTGTAGACAGGGTCGCCGTAGCCGTTCAACTCCCAGATTCCCGGCACGGGCATCACGCCCCACGACGAGTCGTCGTAGCCGGTGCGGAAAAATCCTTCTGGCTCCGCACCCGGACGTTCCGCGCGCAGAAAGGCCCATTCGCCGTTGAGCGTGCGGTAGAAAGGCGAACGGGTGTAGTCGTTCTCGGGAACGGCCTCCGAGGCCGTCGGGAAGACGATGAAGCTCGTGCGCATCGGAGCGCGGTTCTCGGCGAAACACTCCGGATCGAGCCACCGTTCCGTGGGGGATGCTGTGGCCGACAAGGCGACAGCGAAGAGTACCGTAAACAGGTGTATTTTCACTTCTCTGGATTTTTATGGTGTTTATTCGATACTTTGATATAGCGCATACCGGGCAAAAAGGCTATCTGTCGTCGAGCGCATATATTCGACGCTCCCGCGCGGATCGTTGCGCGGCGTAACTTCGTACATGAAAGGCCCGTCATAGCCCGACCGGATAAGAACATCAATCACCTTTGGCCATTCAACAATGCCGCGTCCAGGCATCCAATGACGTTCATCTACGCCATCATAATCCGAAACGTGGATACTCACGATATAAGGAGCGAAACGGGCTGCAAAAGCATGACTCTCTTCCCCGAGCAAGTGGTTGGTATCATAGCATATTTTAAAATCCGGGACATTGGCCACTAGCCAATCAAAATCGGCACTACTATTACCCAGACATCCACGCGGAAGATCTTCAACAGCCACCACTGCGCCGTAACGTTCTTTCACAAGCGGGATAAAGCGCAACAACATCTGCCGAAGATTCTCAAGACGCCGAGGACGCTCCTCGTCAGAAATCTGCGCTTCACTGCTGGGATGCATCACTACCACACGAAATTTGCCGATACGCGTCGCACGGTCAAGGATTTCAATCCAGTTCTTGAGTGTCGCCTCGCGCCATTCGGTCCGATCATCCGACAGATCATTCGGTGCCTTGCGCGTAAAAGGCAAATGAACTGACCAGAGTTTCAGTCCGGAACCTTTCATTGCAGTATTGAAGCGTTCGATCCAGGCATCATACTGCTCCTCAGTACCACCGGTGAGATTACCCGTCCAAGCTTCGATCCAGCGGATACCGTATTTATCGTGTGCTTCTTTGTAGGCTTCAGGAGTCATCGAACGAATGGCTCCGTAAACGGCACCAACCTCATTGAAGCGGTCCTGCCCTAAAGCCAGCACTGGAAGGAGCAATAACAAAGGGAGAAATATGAATATTCTTTTCATAAAAAATATTTTACCAATTATATGAAATCATATTTATCGAGATAATTCATTGAGCTTTCGTTTAGCCTCGGAAAGTCTGTCTTGCCAGTTCGCTTCCGGCGTTACGGTGGCAAATCCGGAGAGCAGCGCTTCGAGTTGCCCAAACCGTGATGCAGCTTCCGGCGTTCCGGCGGCTGTGAACTCTTTTTTCAGAATCGAGATCTTTTCGGCATCCTGGATTCCTTCGACCAAGCGTTCGAACCGGACGGAAGAACGCGCCCCGGGATAAACGATATACGTATCGCCGGCGGGGAAGGTCCTGAAACGCGAATCGGTCAGCGGTTCCTCAACCCACGAATTGTAGGCCCAGCGCAAAAAACCGTCGTAACCGCAGGCAGCCGTATACCATCCGGCATAGACCGCTTCGGCAGGGTCGGAAAAAGTGAACATGTTGGGAAAACGGTCCGAACAGCAGACGTAGTAGGTCGTTACGAAGCCTTGGGCGCGTCGCCCAGCGATATGCTGTGGCGGAACCCTGTCGCAAACTTTGACGCACACGCTATTTACAAAGGGATAACTCAGGTAGCTGTTCTTATTGTCGGCCATGGCAATTCCCAGTTCGGGAGCTGTTTTCCGCAGGAGATCGAGCGCATCGGTCATCTCCTCCGGCGAACGTTCGTCCATAGCGATATTTGTCCGTCCGAGCCACCCCTTTTCGCGGAGGTGCCCGGTGAAGTCAGTGAGGAACGGTACCCACAGCTCTTCGAAGGCCGGAGTGCCCGGATCGGCCGTCACGTCGGCGAAACAGCCCGTAACATCATCCCGATAGTGGAGCTCGTTGTTCCACGGCAACATCGAGTAGCAGTTGATGGTGTGATCGATGCCTAAATCCATCATCAGTTCGACCCATCGGTCGAAGACCGTATAGTCATAGCTCCACGAACCGTCAGCCTTTTTCGTCCAGATGATCATGTCGGCGTAGGAGTCGAAACACTGGTTGTTCCACGGGTCCTTGTTCAGAGTCGTCGTAACGACCTTTTGTCCTGCATCGGCCAAGAGTTGCATATACGGGACAAGGGCCTCAAAATGGGCATCGCTCCACATGTCGAGCCCCTCAATGCGGGCGACAGCCGCAGGGTGCTGCCAGAGGTCAAGATAATAGTTCCACTCGGCAGGAGGCGGGAGCTCCCTGCCAATGACCGTGAGTTCGATGTCGAACGTTTGGAGCTGTTGGCCTTTTGCAAACAGTTTGACTGTCGAAACATACTCTCCGGCGGGGGTGTCTGCCGGGACGGAGATCGTTATCCACACCGGACGGACGTTTCGAGCCTTTATGTCGAAAACATCGATATCGTCGAGCATGTCCGGAACCAAGTGCGGCGGGTAGATCGTGGGATCGTGATAGCCGCATTTGTTGCCGAACTCATCGCTCAGGACATAGCGGACGAATCGATCCCGGGCGACATCTTCGGAAAGCGTGTGTCCGTCCGATCTAAATGGTCCCACCTTGACCTCTACGCCGTCTGCACCGGAGGCGGTCCAGAGCAACAGTTGGGCAGATACCCGTTCGCCTCGCCATCCTTCCAACTGGGCAGATGCCGAGGGAGCTACATCCGGAGCGACCGAGCGTCTGAAAACAGCGTCCGTGCTCACGAACGAGGCATGAAGCCCTTGGGGAACGCCCGACCAATCGGAGAGTGTGTCGGCCGTGGGGTCGGGCAATTCATCGAACGATGAAATCTTCCGGACGGTCCCGCTATTGCACGAGACGAGCAGCAGAAAGAGACCGACCGATAATAATAATGAGGAAAGGTACGATTTCATATCTTGAAAGTACTGAGTAATTTACACAAAATTAACGAAATGGAGTATTACCCCTACCGGAGTAACACTCCTTATTCATAGTATCCAAAGAAAGATTATTTTATCTTTACAGCGTCGGTAGCCATCCTTTTGTAGATGGCTACCATTTCACTGAATGATCCTTCACCGCGTTTGAGTTCATACATGAAGACACCTTTATATCCGACTTTCATCAGCGCTCTGTACAACGCGGGCCAGTCAATCTTACCTTTGCCCGGAAACCAATGACGCTCGTCGATCATATCGTAATCCGAGACATGAACGGTCGCAATCCGATCACCACACGTCTCGACGAAATGCAGCAGGCCCTCCGAAAGCAGGTGATTCGTATCGAAACAAATTTTCACGTCGGGATACGGGGCGATGATGCGCAGCAACTCGGTGGAATTCCGTCCAAGGCATGTGCGCGGCAATTCTTCGATACAGAGCTCCGCACCGATGCATGCCGCCGCCTCACGCAGCACCCCGATCGAGGCGATGCTATTCAGGATGCGCTGTTCACGCTCGGCATCGGCGATCGGCTCTGAACTGGGATGCAATACCAGTTTCTTCGGTCCAAGCTCGCCGCAGATCGCGATCATTTCGGTCAGAAATCCGATGTTGGCCATCCGTGCGCTGTCGCTGAGCACCGAAATATCCAGCGTCCGCGAGAATGGCAAGTGACACGACCATACCTTCAACCCAGCCTCATCGGCCTTTCGTTTGGCATGGAGCGCCTTTTCGCGAATCTCGGTCACGGTTCCGCAGCCGCTGATACCGATCTCGACATATCCGATGCCCGCCTGCGCTGCTTGCGCCATCTCTTCGAGACTCATGCTGCTGGTCGAACTGCCGACACCAAGACACTGAGCCGAGAGGTTCGCCGCACACAGCAGCATGGCTGCCGTCAACAGAATCTTTTTCATCACTTCGGCTATTTGGTATAGTTTTTCACGCAACGAACGCTCAAATAAATATCCTTTGCCGCCTCACTGTTGGTCTTAGTCTGCAGGTTCAAGCTCGTGCCGCTGATCACCAGCGACCGTGCAACTGTTTCGCTGGTCTGCCCGATAAACCACATGTAGCCCCACTTGCCCAACGCACTGCTGTTAAAACTGCCGTCGGCCTTCTGATAACCCAACGGCCACCAGCCGAAACCGATGCTTTCAGCCCCTTCGACGAATTGCAGCAATGCCTCACCGGCATCGGTAAGCGTCAGGCTCGACTGAATCCAGATACCGCCGTCGGCCACACGACCATTGCCGCCGCGCAACCACGCCCCGACGTTGCCCATGTTCTTGACCGTGCAGCCAGATTTGTAGAATCCGGCCTTCGTCACTGCGTTCTCCGGTTTCCCATCGTGGCCACCGGAGAAGGTATAGCCACCCAACGCAAAATCGTCAGGAATGGCATACTCGCTCTTGATGGACATCAACATGTCCCACCAGTCGTTGGCGTTGGCCACATGCCACCCCTCGGGGCAGCAGCCGCGTATCTGGATGCCAAATTCACCGTCCTCCGTACCGTCGAGTTTGAACGGGTTGCCCACATCATCCACACCTTCGTAGCCCGGAACATAAGGACACTGCGCCGGCGTACAACCCGACATGCCGGTCATCGCCTCATACCAGGTGTAGTAGCGCCCCTTGGCTGCATCGAGCCGCAGGAGGTGCGAAGCCTCAAGTCCGGCAACAGTGAAAGCCGTCAGGTCGGGTGCAACACCCAGACGGCCGTCCTCGCCCGCCTCGTGGCAGTCCTCGGTCATCCACCAGCGCTTGCCGTATTTCTTGATCGTATAGCCCGGCAATTCGATAGGAACCGACACGGTAATCGCCGCGAAATATTCGCGCACTTTGCTCGTCCCCAGTTCGTTCTTGGCCACGACCGAAATCGACTGTGCCGGAATCACTACATCGTCGTTAACCACCCGAACGGTGATTACGTTAGTTCCCTGGCCGTCGATGATCGATATTTTTGCCTTTTCCTGCTCGGCGATCGTCCATTCGTAGGTATCGGCCCACTGAACCTTAGGCACCGAAAAGATGAACTCCTCGCCGCCGTTGCAGGTCAGCGTGGCGGGGACCTTGGAGATCGGTCCGGGCTTCTTGGGAACGGTCATCTCCTGAATATCTTCTTCGATATCGCGTTTCACGGCCTCAGTGCAGGCAACCAGCGCCGACACTGCGGCCATACATGCCGCGGCCACTATGTATTTTTGGATATTTTTCATGTTTTTTTTGTTTTAAGCGTTACAAAGTATGCACTTCGGGATACCCAAACGGGTTCTCCACATACCAGCGGGCTTTATAAATCTGGTAGCCCGCACGGTTGAACAGACGGTTGCCGCCAAGGTCGCAAACCTCGGCCGACCACCAGTTGCTTCCGCCCGACGTGGGGCGCATGACGATCGTGGAATAACCTTCGGGCCCCGTCGAAAGGCTCTTGATGTCCTTCTGCTGGAAAATCTGTACGTCAGAGAACTTCGCCGTCTTGCAATCAAACTTATAGACGTGCTCGACCGTAGTGACGTACATCGCCTCCTCGCCGTAAACCGGCGCGAGGTCGTGTGCCATGGTATTTCCCGTCCCCATGTCATAAGAATAGACCTGCGAGAGTTCAGGAGCCGTACGGTTGCCATTGTAGGAAAGTTTCAGCAACTGGGCGCCCGTCGCCGTCCACAGACAGTTGCGCGTGCGGTCCCAAACGACGTTGTGGGCCGAATAGACCGGCATAGTGAAGGCGGGTTTCGAAACATAACTGGCGTCCTCATTGTAGACGTAGACGCTCAGCAGGTTGCCCGTGCTCGACGCCACGACGATGTTCTTATCGGGAAGCACCTCGGCCGAGTGGGGATTTCCACCCGGCTTGGCGTAGAAAAGCACCTTCTTGTCCGCAATGCGGATCAAGGCTACGCCGCCGCCCGAGGCCGTAACAAGTACACATGTGCGGTTGTAGACTGGCTTGGCCTCGTCGGGCGTATTGAACCACGCCTGCTCAGAGACCGAAAGTCCGCTGTCGGCAGCCTTCCACTCCCAGGCGATCTTCCCCGTCGGCTGGTCGATCATCAGGATGCGGTTCTTGCTCTGCTCGGTCAGGATCATCACCTTCGTGGCCTTGTCCAGCTCGATCGTCTCCTCCGTCTGATCTCCGGGCCTCCAGGGCACATAAGGCCCCTCCTCCTCATCCTTGCTACAAGCCGAGAGGAAGCATACGGCCACCAGCATCCACAGATACTTTTTCATAATCACAAATTACAGTTTATCGGATTAATAATTGGGGTTCTGTTCGAGTTTCTTGTTCAGCAGGATCTGGTCCGCCGGAACGGGCCACCAGTAGTCGCGGTCGGGATCGAACGCACGCACGGCGATGTCCGTGCCCGCATAGTCCTGAATCACGGCGTTCATCACCCGTTCTGCGGTCATCCAACGACGGATGTCGTTATAATAGAGGCCCTCACCGGCAAACTCGATCCGACGTTCATGCCGGATGATCTCACGCATCTCCGCCTGACTTTTCGTTCCAAAAGTGTAAGTAGGCATGCCGACACGCTCGCGCACGCGATTTACCGCGTCGTAAACCTCCTTCGACGGCGTGGCATCGACCTCGTTCTGCGCCTCGGCAAACATCAGCAGCACGTCGGCATAGCGGATGAACATGTAGTTGGTCTCGCCGTTGCCATCGTCCGAATCCCGCTTCTGTTCGTCATAAATCGTGAGCTTTTTGTGTGCAAAGCCTGTGAACTGACACACCTCCGAGGCCGGGCAGTTGGCTTTGCCGAGGAACGTGCTGCCGGGATAGAAGTTCGTCGCAGCGAAACGCGGGTCGAGGTTGTCATACTTGCCCATCGTGGCCGCGCCATCGGTCGTCGTCCGGTAATCCATTACCAAATCAAGCAGCGGCGCGTTGTTGCGATACTGAACGCTATAGACATTGAACGAATTGACAGCCGTGTTCTTGGTCTTCGAAAACTCAACATTGAAGACACACTCGCAGCTGTGCTCGTTTGCCGGCAGGAAGAGCTTCCGATAGTCGCCGAACAGGTCGTAGCCTGTCTGCGCCTCTTTTTCGATCAGGTCGCCGGCCGCATCGGCCGCAGCCTGCCACTTCGCCGAGTCGTTCGAGGGATTGACCAGCTTGCTGGCCTCGAAGAGCAACAGACGGGCCTTGAGTGCCATTGCCGCGCCGAGCGTGGCGCGCCCCCGATCGGCCGTCTTCGACCACGTCCAGTCGAGTAGCCTGCGGTCGATGATGTCGTTCAGGTCGTCAAGGATCGCCTGCACCACCTCCTCGCGCGAGGCGCGGGGCAGCGAACCGTGAGCATAGACAGGCTCTTCAAGGATCAGCGGCACACCGTTGTAATAAGTCACCAGCATATAATAATAGAGTGCGCGGAGGAATTTGGCTTCACCCTCCATCTGGACGCGGCGGTCGTCCGTCACCACGGCGCCGGACAGACGGTTCAGATGGGTGTTGCAACGCCCGATGCCTTCGTAACACTTCTTCCAACGGTTGGCAATGATACCCGAACTGTTGGCCGTATGCGTGCCTTGTGCGATGACGTTATATCCACCTGCATTGTTGTAATTATAAGCATTGGGCGTGCAGGTCTCTTCGAGTAGCGGTGCCGAATCGCCGAACAGTGCACTGCTGGTCAAAACGTTGTAACAGCCTGACATAGCGGCTTCAGTTCCCTCCTCGGTTTCCCAGAACGTCTCGACCGTATATTTGTCGGTAGGAATAGTGTCAAGGTTGCAGGAGCCCAGCGTCACTGCACCGCAAAGCATCAATCCGAATACTGTCTTTTTCATAATTTTCCGTATTTGAAGCGATTAGAAAGTGATGTTAAACCCGAAGTTGATCGTCCTGAGCGAGGGATACTGCATCAGGTTGGTCGACGAGAGGTCGATCTCGGGATCGAACATCTTCAGCGGGGAGATCGTAAAGAGGTTCTCGCCGTTGACGAAGATCTGGCACTGGCTCATGCCGAGTTTCGAAATCCACTTCTTGGGCAGGGTGTACGAAAGTTGCAGCTGCTTGCAGCGCAGGTACGACGCATTGTAGAGCCACTGCGTATTCTTATAGTCGTGCATCTCGGGAGCGCCCGTGGCTGTGTGGAGGATCGGCAGTCGGGTGTTGTGGTTCTCGGGTGTCCACGCGTCGGTCGCCCACTCCTTCAACACGCCTGCGCCGTTCCAGAACGGGGCAGCCAGGTTGCCCGAAAGGTAGGTCTTCACGTCAGCGACGCCCTGGAACTGTGCCGAAAGTTCAAGGCCCTTCCAGCCCAGCGAACAGTTGAAGGCATAGGTGATGCTCGGAGTCAGGTTGCCACTGACTGCGCGATCGTTGTCGTCGATCTTATCGTCGTTGTTGAGGTTCTTGTAACGGATGTAACCCGGCTTCACGCCGCTGCCGACGGTCACCGAATTGGCGATCTCCTCGTAGCTGTTGTAGAACCCGTCGGCCTGGTAGAGATACCATGCGTCGATAGGCTCACCCTCACGGATGATATTGAAGGTCTTGATGTACTCCTGCCCGTCGAGGTCCACGACGATGTTCTTATTGTAGCAGAAGTTACCGCCCAGGCTGTAATGGAAATTCTTGATCGTACTCCGCCACTGGAGGTTCAGTTCGATACCATCGTTGGCCACCACGCCGATGTTCTGCTTCGGACCGTTCAGGTTGCCAATCTGCGCCGGAATCTTCACGTCGCGCAGAATACCCTCGGTGCGCTTCTTATAGAGGTCCACGCTGAACAACAGTCGGTGGTCGAAAGCCTCGAAGTCCAGTCCAAGGTTGTAGGTGCGGGTTGTCTCCCACGAAATGTTCTCGTCGACGAAGTCCTTGATCGCCGCGCCACCCGCAAGCACGTCGCTGAAACTGTAATTGTAATCCTTGCTCGCCAGTACGGACATCAGATATTCATAGTTTCCGATGGCCTGGTTACCCATCTCGCCAACCGAACCGCGAAGCTTGAGGACGTTGATCTGCCGGATGTTCTGCATGAAACTCTCCTTGTCGATACGCCAGCCGACCGACACGGCGGGGAAAAAGGCCCAACGGTTACCCTTGGCGAATTTCGATGAACCGTCGTAACGCGCCGTCACGTCGATCAGGTATTTCTCCTTGTAGTCGTAGGTGATACGTCCGAAGTAGGAGAAGAGCAGTTCGAGCGACGATCCGCCCGAGATCTCATCCATCGTGGCTCCGACCGACAGGGCCGTAAGCTGGTTGTTGAAGTAATCGCGCTTCTTAGCCTGGAAGTTCTTGGCATCGTAACGCTTATACTCCGTGCCGACCATCACGTTGAAGTTGTGGCTGCCGCCGAAACACTTGCCCCACGAAAGGGTGTTATAGAAAGTGTAGTTGATCGAGTTGTTGTCCCAATCCTTGGCCGACACATAGGCGCTGAAGTCCTTCCGTTCGAGGGTTTTGGGGTTGTAGGTGTACATCGCGTGTTTGAAATCCTTCGAATAGTGGTCGATCTTCACATAGCCCAGGTTGGCGTTGTACTTGATGCCCCACGGCAGGTCGTAGCCGATATTGATCCGACCCAGAATGCGGTGGTACTGGCGACGGGTGTTACCTTCGTTCAGATACATAAGCGGGTTCTCGGGATTGTTGCGTCCGGGAGTCGAGAGCCACGTCGAGAGCCACTTGCCGTCGGGCAGCTGCGTACCGAAGATCGGCAGGGCACGGTTGATGATGTTGACCGTTGTCGAAACGCCGTAGATCGGGTCAGTATTGTAACGCAGATTGCCCAGCAGGCTGACACCCACCCTCAGGCGCTTGGTCACCTGCGCGTTAATCTTCATGTCCCACGAAAAACGCTCGGCATCGTCATTGGCGATCATAATGCCACGCTGATTCATGTAACCGCCGCCCAGCGAGTAGGAAATCTTGTCCGTACCGCCCGAAACGCGGGCGTTGTATTGCTGGAGGAAGCCGTTCTCGTAACAAAGGTCGTACCAGTCCGACGCAGGATAGATGTAGCGGTCATGCTTCATACCCTCCTCATATTCGAGGATATCATCGTCGTTGTAGGTCACCGTCAGTTTGCCTTCGTTGCGCTCAGCTTGGTTACGCATGCGCATATACTGGATCGGATCGGTCACCACGTCGGGAACGTACGTCGCCGACTGAATACCGAAGTTGGCGCTGAACTTCACCACAGGAGCGCCTTTCTTGGCCTGTTTCGTGGTGATCAGAATAACGCCGTTCGCCGCCTTCGAACCATAGATTGAGGCTGAAGCGTCCTTCAGCACCGAGATCGTCTCTATATCACCGGGATTCAGTTCGTTAAGCGAATACTCCATGCCGTCGACCAGTACCATCGGGCTCGAGCTGCTCATCGTCCCGACGCCGCGGATGCGGATCGTCGCGCCGTCACTGCCGGGCTTCGCCGAGGCCTGGTTGATGTAGACACCCGGCATCGAATAGAGGGCCTGCGAAGCGTGGGTCATCGGCTGGTTCTCGATCTCCGACATCTGACGCACGGCGATCGAACCGGTCAAGTTGACCTTTTTCTGCACGCCGTACCCGATCACCACCACGTCGTCGAGCATCTGCGTATTCTCCTTCAACACCACTGTCAGGCGTGTCCGGTTGCCGACGGCCACCGTCTCGGGATTGTAGCCGATAAACGAGACGTTGAGATGCGCGCCGGGCGTCACGCTGAGTATGAATTCACCTTTCGAATTGGTCACCATACCGTTTGTCGTGCCGTCGACCAGAACGTTCGCACCCACGACAGGATCACCGGACTCCGTCTCGACACGACCCGTCAGTTGGTATTCGGCCTCCGAACGCCCCGGTTCGGGCTTGTACAACACGATGTGGCGGCCTTCGACCTTCGCCTGAATTCCCTGGTCGGCCAACACGCCGTTCAGGAGTTTCACGACGTTCTGCTCGCGGGCATCGACCGAAACGCGTTTCCGCAGGTCGATTTCACTCTCGCGATACCAGAACGAGTAGCCGCTCTGCGCCTTGACCGCTTCGATCACCTCGCGCACAGTGGCGTCCTTCAGGGTCAACGAAATCACGGGATTCTGCGCGTAAAGGGCCTGCGTCGCGACCGTGAACCAACACAGCGTCAGCAATCCGCTCAGTCGGCACAGCGTCCGCCGCCCGAAAAGGCCCCGAAAGGGCCTCCTGCTGGTAGAATTTGTACTCATAAGGTTTAAAATTTAGGTTGTAGTGAAAAAAGTTAGGTTGACTCTCTCTTTGTTTCTATCGGTTTCTGTAAAGTTCGAAACGGTTCTTGCGGTTCCGGTAGAGGATGCGGCTGTCGGCTGAGATAATCCGCATGATCTCATGGATGTTCTCGCCGTCGACGAATTCGCCCGTGAAACAGATTTTGCGCAGCCGTTCGTCCGCAATCACAATGTCGACGTTGAACTGCCGTTCGAGCGTCCGAGCGATCGACGCCAGCGGTTCGGCCCGGAAATAGAGCTTATCCTCCTGCCACGAAAGTACATGATCGACATTCACCCGGCGCAGCGACAACATCCCGGAGGTGCGTTCGAAGAATCCCTGCTCGCCGGGCCGCAGCCGTACGCTCCGCGATTCGCGTCCACCGTCCACCAGCAGGCTGCCCGTCGCCAGTGTGATCTGGTAATCTTCGTCCTCGGAATAAGCATGCACGTTGAAGGTCGTACCGAGCACCGTCGAAGAGACTTCTCCCGTGACAACAACGAACGGCCTGCGGGCATCGTGCTCGACCTCGAAATAGGCCTCGCCGTCCACCTCCACGCGGCGCTGATCGCCGAACAAGGTCAGATAAACGATGCGCGTACCGCCATTGAGACGCACCCGCGAACCGTCGGGCAGTATCACATCGGACTTCACACCCCGCGGTGTCGAGATGACCACAGGATGCGCCTCGGCCACGAGACGGTTCTCGACCCTCAGCCCACCCATGAACCAACTGCCGCAGATCACGCCCACCATGACGGCCGCAGCCGCAGCATAGCGTGCAATCCGCATCCGGAGTCCTCGGCGGCGGATGCGCAAGCGGACATCGGCCCACACTACTTCCCGCATCTCATCGGCCATGGCATCGACTCCGGGGCCCACCCGAATGCCGTCCAGCAATTCGGACAGCCTGCGGCGATCGCCTTCCGAACCTTCGATCATCTCCGCTATCTCCGGCTCCTTTTTCGTATCCTCAATTCGCATGATTTCTCCTTTAGTCGTGTATATAGTTAGAGAGTACGAAATCCGCGATTCCGTTTAAGGGAACCGCGGATTTTTTCGGATTTTTTCGATCTTATCGTCAGAAACGCGACGAGAACAAGAACATGAGCAGCGAAACCAGCTTCAGGTCGGGATAATGTTTGCGAATCCCCGCCACGATCCTATCGACGGCGATCTTGATCTGAACGCGCACCGTGCTTTCCGACAGCGACAGCACCTCGGCAATCTCACGCGACGACAACCCTTCCTGCCTATTGAGCAGGAATACCGTGCGGCAGCGTTCGGGAAGGTCATTGACGAGACGTCCCACCAACTCTTCTATTTCCGATTCAATCAGGCCGCTATCAGGCGTATCTGCATCGTGGGGGGGGGAATTGCGGTCTATCACCGCGACGGGAATCTCTTCGAGCGACAAACATCGTCGCTGCGCCTGGCACTCCCTCAGGTAACGGTTCGATTCATTGCGGGCGACGACATAGAGATAGGCTTCGACGTTGCCGATCCGCCGCAATGAGACACGCGATTTCCAGATCGCGACGAAGACGTTGCTCACGACCTCACCGCACACCTTCCTGTTGCGCAGAAAATAGTAGGCGAACCGGAAAACGCTCCGGTAATAGAGATCATAGAAAACCCGAAAAGCATAATCATCATTCTCGCTCACAGAAATAAGCAAATCGTTAAGGTCGTTTTTCTCCATGCCCGGCTTATTCAAACTTTTTTACTACAAAAATAATCAGAAATGCAGTTTTCAGGTTACATGTATATTAAATATAGACATCTATATACTTTAATGTATCAAACTAAAAATAGGATGCCCTATATGCAAATATAAGAATTTTAAGTATTTATACAATAAATACAACCAAATTATTTTCTACTAATTCCCGTTATAAGAAATAAACAAAAGAGCCACCTTGCAATTTTGCAAGGTGGCTCCAATTAGATACAGGAATTGTTTTATGACACAGCAATCATGTCTTGTATCCAAGAAGTAACACTGCTCCCAGATTCATTTTTTATTTGGACTGGTTCTGTCCATGTCTCACCATCAGAAGAGGTCGTCATGTACCCATTTTGACTAATGGCCACAAACATACCATCTTTATATATCAGAAATGACCAACTGATTGACACCGCTTGCACAAGAGTTTTCCATGATTGACCATCAACAGATGTAGTTAATACCCATAATATATTATGATTTATTTGCGATTTGGCAGATTTGTGCGGATTTTGACTTTTCAATACCGGCTCCGGGTACAGGACGAATCGCTTAATTCGCCATTATCAGCGAATTAAGCGATTCCTGTTTCGAGGATGTTCTCCACACTTTCCCCACCGCGTCGATTCAGACAGAATTTTGCTTTTTCGTGTCCGCACCATATCCGCAATTTTTCCAAGACGACAAAGGCCGAGACCTGACCCGCGATTTATTTTCGCCCCTCCCCGGCCGCTTACCTCGCACGGCGGGGTGTAATCTCCACAAGACATGATTTTTCATGTCGGCAGGGAACGACACCCTCCACAGCCGTCATCCGTTAAAATTTCAACACCCAGCCGCAATGCGCAGATACGACGTGCACGATGCGATGCGGGAAAAATACGACCGGTGTCCGGACACCGCCTTGCGATCCGCCCGCAGCCATGCGACGAAACGAGGGAGCCCGCTTCAAAACGGACTCCCTCGTACTTATCGGGCGACTGCCGCTATTTCTTCACGATCGACACATCGTCGATGAAGAAACGCCCCTTGCCGGCCTTCGCCTCGTTCGTCTTACCCATGATCGTGATCGTATCTTCCGGTTTGAGATTGGGAATCTCCACCACGACCTCTTTCCACACCATATCCGTCAACACGGCCGGATCTCCGTCGGCGGCATCGGAATCGGTGATGCGGACATCGGCAGCCACGACTGCATCGTTCACATAGACGTCTACCAGCTTGTTGTCCATCGTGTACCCCGCACCGGTGGTCACCTCGCTCCACGGCGTCGCCTTGAACGTCAGCGTCACGGCGTCGCCCTCCGCGCTCAGCTTCTCTGCACCCAGCGCGAGGATGCGAAACGCGCCCACGTTGCTGCCGTTGCCGCACTTCGTGTAGCCCGGACAGGGCTGTATGTCGCCCTTGCCAGTGCCCCGATCCCAAATGCGGGTATAGCCGATCCACTTGTAGACTTCGGCGTTGAAATTGGCCGCCGTGTAGTAGTTGCCGTAGGTCGTCACGGCTGCTTTCACGGCCGTATCCCATTGCAGTTTCCAAATACTCGTCTGCGTATTGTCGTTCTTCGTGCGGGCGCACGCAGCCTGATTGAGCCAGTCGCCGCCGCCCACGCAGGCCCGGTCGAACCCTTCGTAGAAGATCTCGCCCGCAGGTGCAGTGCGCGTCTCGGGCGTCGCCGAAATCCACTCCGACCACTTGGCCTCGTCGTTCGCACCGCCGCCGCGCACGCGGAAGTAGTAGGTCTTGCCCGGGCGGATCAGATTCTCCTCCGAACCCACCGAACGGTCGCCGCCCTTCATCAGGCCGAGGAAGGTCATGCGCGTAGGATAGTCGTAGGGCCACTTGTCGGAGGTCGATTTGGTCGTCCACGTGTAGGTATACTGCGCCATCAGCTCGGCATCCTCCGAAGGTGCGTCCGCACACTGCACCGTGTAGGTGCGTGCGGCGTTCGTATCGTCCCACGCGAAGGTCAGCGACGAGGTGCTCTTGGCATAGAGCCGTACGTTCGTAGGCGCCGCGGCGAGATTCTTACCCTCCTGTCCGATGCCGATGTAGCGGAACTCGCCGTTGCACGTCACCTTCAAGTCGGCTTCACGCAGGGCGTCCAGATTCTCCGAATAGTCGATCGTGATTTCGCGCGAGCCGTCCGCCTCGGTCGGAACCACCGTCACCCATTCGGGAATATCGGTGATCGTCCACGCTCCCGGAGCCGAAACGATCACATGTACCGTCCCCGCATCGCTGTCGAGCAGCAGCGTATCCTGCGACACCTCGAAAGCGACAGGTCGTTCGTCGTCATCGCTGCATCCGACCGTCGTCGCGGCCCACCCGATGCAGAGGGCATATATCAATAGTCTTTTCATCTTTTCACCATTTAATGTGCGTTATCATCCTGTTTTTCAATAGCCCGGGTTCTGCACCAGCTGCGGATTCTTGTTGATCTGGTTCAGCGGAATGGCCAGCCAGTAGCTCTTCGGCGATTCGAACACGCGCACGCGGCCTCCCTGAGCGGCCTGGATCACCTGATAGAAGTCGTCCTGCGTCTTGGCGTCGCGGTTCCACGAACGCGGCTGCTTGTTCATCACCTCGGGCGCCTCCTTCCAGCGGCGCAGATCGTGGAAGCGGCGGCCTTCGAACAGGAACTCGATCGAACGCTCCTGATGCAGCACCTTGCGCAGTTTCTGGCCCGAGGGAATACCGCCCGCGAGCGCCCACGAATCCTCGAAATCGGGCAGGCCGCAACGTCTGCGCACCCGATTGATGTATTCCAGCGACTTGCCGCTCAGCGATCCGTTGTACTCGAAATCGGCCTCGGCGTAACTCAGATAGAGCTCCGCCAGCCGCAGATAGGGATAGGCATAGCGGGTGTAGGTATAGGTGTTCAGCGACTTGTCGTAGTAACTCGTCCGGCTGATCCATTTCTGGCAGACGTATCCCGTGCAGCTCTGATACTCGTCGGTCTCCTTCAACGTGCTGCCGTGCAGCTCGCCGCCGCGCAGTTTGAGCGTGATGGTCGTACCGTCGATCTCGAACGTCCCGCGGTCGAAGCCGATGCAGGCGTAGAAGCGGGGTTCGCGGTTGCGGTGCAGCAGCGCCGTGCTGTCGCCCGGCGCGACGCGGTAGAGGTCGGCGTCCTTGGTCAGCGGGTCGTCTTCGAGCGGCAGTCCGTTCTTGGTGTAGTACATCTCGACGGCCTCCATCGTCGGCACGCACGTCGTCTTCCAGCCTTTCGACATGTCGCCCGCGATCGAACGCGGTCCGCCGTAACGCTGTATGTTCTGAATGCCCGTTTCCGCACCTTTGGCCATGATGAACTCCTCGCCGTTCCACAGCTGATCGACGAAGGCGCCGTGGTAGTTCTTCACGCCCTGTTCGAATTCATCGAGCGTCGAATCGATATTCGTGTAGAGGTAGTAATTCTGCTTGCCGCCGTTTTGGCCGGACTTCTCCGAGAGCTGGATCGCCGCCTCGGCTGCATCCATCGCCAGCTTCCATTTCTCCCTGTCGTAGGTGGTGTTCATCAGCGGCGTACCGTCGGGATTGTTGAATCCCACGTAATCGGGATTGCCGTTGACCAGCGGCGAGGCGGCGTAGAGCAGCAGGCGCGCCTTGTAGCTGAGCGCCGCCATCTTCGTCGGCATACCCAGTTCGGCCGGCACGACCGTCTCGGGCAGCAGTCCGGCCGCCTTGTCGTAGCAGTCGGCGATGAACTTCACGCAATCGTCGTAGGGCGTGCGGGGTACGAAAATCTCCTCTTCGGGCGCATCGATCGGAATGAATTTCTTCACCACGATGACCGGCCCGTAGTATTCGAGCAGACACTGGTGGTAGTAGCCGATCAGGAACCACGCCTCACCGGCATAACGGTCGGCGTTCTCGGGCGAGATGACCGGCACTTTATAAACATTGTCGAGCATGTAGTAGCAGTAGCGGATGCCCCGGTAGATGTCGTAGTTGGTACCGCCGCTCACGCTGCTCGGCTCCCAGCGGCCGAAATAGGTGTTGCTCGACGTCTCCTCGTTGTAGAGGAGGCTCTTGCTCGAGAAGTAGTAGGTCGTGCCGCGCGCACCCGTTATGAAATCGTCGCCGGCGAACTGGTCGGGCGACCAGTCGTAGCCGATCAGATTGGGCATGTAGGTCTGCAAGTAGTAGCGGAACTTGTCGGCCTGCTCGGTCGTTTTCCAGATGTCCTCCTCGGTCGCCTTGCCTTCGGGCACGACGTCGAGGTAGTCGCACGAGCAGCACAGCAATGAGGTGAATGCGAGTATGCTGATTATCTTTTTCATGATCTGTCGAATGGTTGTAGGGTTAGAAGGTGAATTGGAAACCGAGGTTGCACGTGCGTTGCAGCGGGTAGCTCAGGCCGTTGCCCGATCCCTTTTCGGGATCCCAATACTTGAACGGAGAGAAGGTGAGCAGGTTGGTGCCCGACACGTAGACGCGCATGAACTTGTAGGTATAGCCGATCTCGGCATTTTTCAGACGCAGCATCCGGCCGTTGCGCACGTAGAGCGAGTTGGCCTGCGTGTTGTTGGTATTCCATTCGGGCGACAGACGCGGATAACGGGCGTTGGGATCGGGCGCCTCTTCGCGCCAGTGCTCGTCGGCCATCCACTGCATCAGGCCGCCGCCCGGCGTCGCCTTGGTGCCGAACGGATGGGAGTCGTACATGATGATCGACACCTTGCCCTGTCCCTGGAAGAAGGCCGAGCAGTCGAAGCCCTTGTATTTGAGCGAAAATCCGAATCCGTAGATGATTTCGGGCACGGTCGGGTTGCCGTACCAGCACTTGTCGTTGTCGTCGATCACACGGTCGCCGTTGAGGTCTTTGAACTTGATGTCGCCGGGTTTGAGGGGGAACTCCGTCGCATAGGCGGCCTGCGAGGGCGACGAGGCGATCTCCTCCTCGTCCTGGAACAGTCCTTCGGCGATCAGGCAGTTGATCGAGTTGATCGGATGGCCCACCTTCGAGAGGTAGTCCCATTTGTAGGCGGGTTCGTCCATCTCGACCACCTCGTTGTGCGCGTAGGTGAACGAACCGCGCAGCGAAAGGATCAGATCCTTCGAGAAGGCCTTGTTGTAGTCGACCGAGATGTCGACGCCCCGGTTGTCGACCTTGCCGATATTGGCCCAGGGCGTGATGTTCGACATGCCGAACGACGAGGGAAGCGACGCGCGCTGCATGAAGATGCCCGAACGCTTCTCCTTGAACCAGTCGAAGATGATGTTCAAACTGTCGAATAGACCGATCTCCACGCCGATGTCAAGTTTGCGGCTCTCCTCCCACGTAGCGTCGGGATTGCCGTAGACCGACAAGATGGGCCCGTATTTCCGAATATGGTTCGTGCCGATGTAGACGTCGTACCCCTGATCCATATCGACGGTGGTCAGATAGGGGAAGCGGTCGGCATACTCCGACGAGATGACGTCGTTGCCGACCAGACCGTACGAAACGCGGAATTTCAGCAGATTCACCTTATCCTTGATGGCGCGCCAGAAGGGTTCGTTCGAAACGACCCACCCTGCGGCCACCGAGGGGAAGAAGCCGAAGCGCTTGCCCGGCGCGAAGTTCTCCGAGCCGTTGTAGCCGAAATTGGCCTCCACCAGATAGCGCTTGTCGAATCCGTAGGTGACGCGGCCGGCCAGACCCTGCTGGCGATAGGGCAGCACGGCGTACTCCTCCGAGTCGGAGATGTGCATCATGCGCTCCTTCTGGTGGTAGACCAGCGTGGCGCCCACGTCGTGTTTCTCGTTAAAGGTGCGGTTATAGTCCAGCTTCACCTGAAAGGCCAGCTCGCGGTAGCCGTCCTTGCCGCGCGAGGTGCCCAGATAGGTCGTGCCCGTGTTGGCCGATTCGCTCACGTAGCTGTAATTGCCCGCATCGTCGATACTGTAATCGGTCAGCTTGTACAGGAACGGCGTGAACGAGCGGTAGACGGCCGAATAGACGCGGTTGTAGAAGGTCGCCATTCCCGTCGCGCTCAGGCCCTTGGTGATGAACCCGAGATCCTGATCCACGGTCAGCGCCGAGGTGAAATGGCCGCGGAACTGGTCGCCGTACCCGCGGCACAGCTGGGCATAGGGATTGGTGAACAGACTGCCGTTCCAGGCGTCGGTCACGCCGAAGCGCGTGAAGGTGTCGGACGATTCGCCGGGCAGCGTGGCCGGGAATTCGCTGGGCATGGCCGTCAGCGCATACTTGAAGAGGTCGGAGACGTCCTCGATCGGCGCATGGCGGTAGTGCAGCTGGGTGTTCATTTTCAACGACACGCGCGTCGTCGGCGTGGCGTCGGCCGAGACGTTGGCCTGGAAGAGGTACTTCTGCGCGTTGATGTTCGTGTCGTATTTCGAAATATCGGGCTTGCGGACGATGCCGTTCTCGTTATAGGCCGTGGCGTTGAGGAAATAGTCGAGCTTCTTGGAACCGCCCGTCATGTTGAAGTTGAAATTCTGGTTGAACGAAGCGTCCTTGAAGAGCATGTCGTACCAGTCGACGTTGGGATAGACATACGGATCGAGCCCCAGCCGCGTACCCATGATCTTCTGGTCGCTGTAACGCGGCGAACGTCCGCGCGTGAGACTGGCCTCGTTGTAGGTCTCCATGAAGGTGACGCCGTCGGCGATTTCGGGCACGCGCGTCGGCGCCGACATGCCGACCTCGGCGCGCAGGTTGATGGTCATCTTCTCCGAGTCGCGGCCGCTCTTGGTGGTGATGATCATCACGCCGTTGGCGCCGCGCGAGCCGTAGAGGGCCGTGGCCGTGGCGTCTTTTAGCACCGAAAACGATTCGATCGTCTCGGGCGGGATGTTGTTGAGCATCTGGCTGGTGATCTCCACGCCGTCGAGAATCAGCAGCGGCGACTGTCCCGAACCGAAGGTCGAGATGCCGCGGATCCAGAAGTTCGCCCCGTCGGCGCCCGGCTCGCCGGTCTTCTGCACGGCGATCACGCCGGCGATCTTACCTGCGAACGAGGTCGAAAGGTTGCTCGACGACACCTGCAACTCGCTGGGCTTGACCGACTGGACGGCACCCACCAGCGACTCCTTCTTCTGCACGCCGAAGCCGACGACCACGACATCCTCCAATTCGTTCGAGGCGTCGACGAGCGTCACCAGCTTGAAAAGTTCGCTGTCCTTGACCGCGATCTTCTTCATGTCGTAGCCGAGGAACGAGAAGGTCACCTGCCGTGTCGAGGCCGGCACGGTAAGCGAATAGTTGCCGTCGATGTCGGTCGTCACGCCGAGCGTCGTCCCCTCGACATAGACGTTGGCCCCCACGATGGGCTGGTTGTCCGACGAGGAGATGACCGTACCGGAGAGTGTCACCGAACCGTCCTTCGCCACGGTCGCACCCTGCCGGGGCCGCTGCGAAATGGTCACCAGCTTGTCGTTGATCGTGTAACGCAGCGATCCGTCCAGGACTTTGTCGAGCACGGTCTGGATCGTTGCATTTTTGAATGAGGCCGTGACGGGTTTGTCGACATCGACCTCTTTGCTTTCGAAAAGGAACGAGTAGCCGGTCTGCTTTTCGACCTCCTCCAACACCGTTTTCAGGGGAACGCCCCGAAACGACTTGGTAATGACCTGCGCATGGATCGACAGGGTCAGCAACAGCCCCGCGACCAATGCGACGATCCGTCTGAATCGTAGATGTAAATGCATAAAGTTTAAGGATTAAGGTTAGTTAGTGAATCAGGTTTCAGTTGGATCGGAGCGGCGGCATCACTGCGGCAGGGCGTCCACCACATAGCGGCAGCCTTCGCACGAGACCGAAATGGGCAGGATGTCGCACAGCGCCCGCATGACCGATTTGATATTTTGGGCGGACGAGAGCGAGATGCGGAACGTCGTATCGTCGAACCTGCGCGTGCGCAGATCGATCTCCACGTCGTACTCGCGGGCCAGCCTCCTGAGCAGCGACGGCAACGTAATGGCGTCGTAACGGATCACCCCGTCGATCCATGCCCGGTACTGCCGCACGTCGACCTGCTCCCGACGCACGGTCGCTGTCGCACAGTCGTAAGTGACCAGATCGCCCGGCGTCATCGCCTCCTGCTTGTCCTCCGACTCGAAACGCAGCGCCCCTTCCAGCAGCGCAGCCGTCACGGCGGGATCTTCGGCATAGGCCGAGATGTCGAACTTCGTGCCGAGAACGGTGAACGTACAACCGCGCGCTTCGACACGGAACGGCAGTGCCGCATGGCGCGCCACCTCGAAATAGGCTTCGCCCGAGAGGGAGACCTCGCGCGAGGTTTCGTTGAAACTCGATCCGTAGCTCAACGCCGATCCCGCATTGAGCCACACCTGCGTACCGTCGGGCAGCGAGATACGGCTGTGCGTGCCCTGCGGCGCCTCGACCGTAAAAAGCTGTTCGGGCCTTTCTGCCGGAAGGAGATGCAGCACGAGCGTCGAGACGAGCGCCAGCACCGCGGCCGCAGCCGAGATACGCAGCCACAGACGGCGCAGCGGACGCCGCCGCCGAATCTTCCGCCTCAGCGAATCGAGCGAATCGAGCACGTCGGCCGGCGGAACATGGTCGCGCTTCCAACAGCTCTCCCACTCCCTCATCTGCGCGAGGCCCTGCGGATTTCCGTTGAGAAATCCATACAGTTCGCACTCCTCTTCCGCCGTGATCGTCCCCTCGAAAAACCGGAGGGCGATCTCTCTGATCCGTTCGTTCATGGCCCGTATTTTCGTTGCTCGTTCTAAATCTTATAACAACTCAAAGAGCCTTTACCCAACCTGCCTTATCGAAAAAAAACGCTCCTCCGGCATTTCGTCCGCTCGTTCGCGCCGGCTGCACCTATTTTTATTACGACGCCCGTTCGCCGCCCGTCCCGGCAGTTCCCAATCTTCGCGACCGCACGACATAAAGAATAAAAAAAGAGAAGCCGACGCACGCCGGAACGGTCGCGCGAACGACGAGGCATGTACGGAATCCGGACGAGTCCGGTTCGGCACACGCCTCAGCGAAAGCCCTTCGGGATCAAAAGTTCAGGGGAAAAATCCGCTGTTAGAACTTCCCCCCCCCGAAAGAAGCTGTGAAATTTTCTGCCGGAAACAGGTCGGGATTCACGGAGCGCAAGCCCGATACGGCAAGCCGCCGCGGCTGCCGACCGCGACCTGAAAAAAATGAAAGGACGACTCCGAACGCCGACCGAAGCAGGCGTGAACCCTGCGGGATCGGACGGAGTTCGGCGACCGCGCCGCCTCAGCGGTTCGCGTTCATCATCCACAGCAGAATCAGAATCGTATAGAGGGAATTCTCGCGGCCGAGCATCTCGGAAAAAATCCGGAGCGCCTTCTGGATATGCTTTTCGACGGCCTGCAACGAAATATGCAGCCGCTCGGCGATCTCCCGGTTCTTCATCCCCTGAAAACGGCTGAGGATGAAAACCTCGCGGCAGCGCTGAGGAAGCGAATCCGTGATACGCTGGATCTCGCGCTCCAACTCCTGATAAAGATAAGGGTATTCGGCCTCGTTATAGGAAAAACAGAGATTATAGAGACGTTCTTCCCCCCTCCGGTCGGGACGTATTCGGGAGATCTGACGGTCGGCATACTCCCTGACGATACGTTTGTGCTTCAAAAAATTCAGACAGCGATGCCGCATCATGGTGAAGAGCAGCATCGGCGCCTCGTCCTCCTCCAATTCGGCATAGTCGTCCCACAGTCTCACGAAACAATCCTGCACCAAGTCCTGCGCTTCGACGGAATCGCCCACGAACCGCAGCGCATAGGCGATCAACCGCGGCTGATAATCGATATACAACCGCTCGAAATTATTCCATATGGCCCTGTCGTGCATCCCTAAAACTCTTTAACGCCGGACTGTCGTTCAGACCGAGTTTTTCGCATAAATCTAAACAAAGATAAAATTTTTTCCATTTCCCGCCAAGCGCCGCTGACAAAAACAGGGCGCCGCCCCGCAGCGGAACCGAACATCCGCACGGTACGGCCCCTTCCGCAGAACACGCGGCATCCCCACCGGATGTCTCCGACAATCACGACGAAAAGCCGTGTCCCGAATAGGCGATTCCATCTTTATTTTCCCGTATTCCAACTTCATCTCAACGATTTCATCCCGACAGCATCGCATCGTCATTTGCTTCTGCACCCGACTTTTCGTATCTTCGGCTGCGTCTTAGATACTCCGTCTCGGCAATGTTCGAATAAAATTTGACATTGCCCTCGCTTATTCGTATTTTTGTCGGAACCCAAACTTCGGAACCCCGAACTCCGCCATGATCCGACCGCACTGCACCCTATCGCTTCTGACGGCCGCATGTCTGTACGGCCTTCTCGCCGTCTCCTGCTCCCCGACCGTCGACTACGGCTATGCGCCGCAGACGCTCCGCGCCCTGAACGAGCTGGACGAAGCGATGCTCCGCGGCGGGGAGTACGACGCCGGACGGCAGCGGCGCATCGCGTCGCTCCGTCGCAACCTGACGGCCGCACGCAGCGACGAAGAGCGCGTTCGGGCACTGCTCGACCTGCAACAGGTCTTCGTCACCTACGAACTCGACTCGGCCGCCCGTTTCGTCGACAGCCTCTACGCATTCGCCCGCAGCAGGGAATCGCACAACTTCGAACGGATCGCCGCACTGGCCGAGACCGACGTCCTGATGGGACGCGGACTGACCGACCAGGCCGAGACGCTCTTCCGGCAGATCGATACGGCCGGAATGACGACGCTCGAATACCGGAACTGGTATGCGCGGTACAATGCGATCGTATGGCGGCGGCAGGCCGAAGCCACCGATCCCGGCGAACACCGGGCATGGCTCGATTCGTTGCGCCGCATCCGGCACATCCGCATCGGCGTCGAATCCCTTCCTGCATTCACCCGCATTCGGGAACGGGCGCTCGAACTGGCCGACAACGGCCGCTACGACGAAGCTTATGCCGAGCTGGAACCCCTCCGGCACAAGGAACTCGCCCCCTGGAACACGGCGGTGCTCTATTACGACATGGGGCAGATCGCCGAACAGGCAGGACAGGAAGAGCGCGCCGTCGAGTACTACACGCGCTCGGCCATCGCCGACCTGCAAGCCGGAACGCGCTCCTACTTCTCGCTCTACAACCTCGCGCTGCGGCTCTTCGAGCGCAACGACCTCGAACGCGCCTCGCGCTACATGCAGCGCACGCTCGACGATGCGCTCGCCTGCAAATCGGGCGCCCGCATCCCCCTCACTTCGTCGGCCGCCACGGCGATCAACCGCGCTGTGGTCAACGACCTGGCCGTGCGCAACCGGTTGCGGCTGTGGACGACGGCCGTCACGTCGCTGCTGCTGGTCACCTTCGCCGCAGCCTTCGCCAACGCACTCCGCCAGCGGCGGCGGTTGCAGCACAGCCGGCGGCAACTGGCCCTCACCAATGCCGAACTCCGTGAAAAGAACCGGCAGCTGACGCGCATGAGCGACCGGGTGCGCGACATCAACGCCGCGCTGGTCGACTCCAACCGCATCAAGGATCGTTACGTGTGCCAGTACGTCGACCTCTCCGTCTACTATATCTCGCGGCTGGACGACCTGCGGCGCATGATCTGCCGCCAGGCCAAAACCGAAAGTCCCGAAGCGCTGATCCGCCGGCTGAGCCTGCCCCAAAACAGCCTGCGGCAGGAGTTCGCCGAATTCTACCGCCGCTTCGACGCCTCGTTCCTCGAAATCTTCCCCCGCTTCATCGAACAGGTCGACGCACTGCTGCTTCCCGAAGCGCGGATCGAACCCCGTTCGCCGCGCTCCCTCACCACCGAACTGCGCATCCTCGCCGCAATCCGCCTGGGCATCACCGACAGCGGCCGTATCGCCCGCTTCCTGAACTGCGCGCCGACGACCGTCTATACCTACCGCACCAAACTCCGCAACATGGCCCTCGACAGGGAGGGATTCGAGGAGCGAATCCGCCGGATCGGGCTGTTCGATGCCGAAGAGCATCTATATAAGACGGACAACGAAAAATAGTCAATCCGCTTTTTATCAGCATATTCACAGAAATATCCGTCTATATTTCTCCCCCGAAAGGGAAGAGAATCCGAAAGAATTGCCTAATTTTGAATTCGAAGCCGCACCGAATCCTTCCGACCAGGATCCGGCCGGCGCCCCGACCGAGAAACCTTTATAACTATTCGTAACCATGAACTTCATCTCGAACTTCAACTGGCGCCCGACGCTTTCGGGCATCGCTCTCTCGCTGCTGCTGGCGACAGGATGCGCACAACGACACAACACGCTCAGCGAGCAGGAGATCGCCGACGGCTGGGAGCTGCTCTTCGACGGCAAGACGCTCGACGCGTGGAAAGACTACAACGGCGACTCGCTCACCATGCCCTGGCGCGCGGTCGACGGCTGCATCCAGGCGCACGGCGACGGCAGCGACCTGTCGGGCTACATCGTCACCCGCAAGCAGTACGAAAACTTCATCCTCGACTGGGACTGGAAACTCTCCTACGGCGGCAACAGCGGAATGCTCTACCACGTGGTCGAAGACCCCTACTTCAAGGTGCCCTACGTCACGGGGCCCGAATACCAGCTCATCGACGAAGCGGGCTGGGAGGAGACCAACGCCCCCACCAAGCTCGAACCGTGGCAGCGGCTGGGCGTCGACTACGCCATGCACCTGCCCGACGCCGCCAAGATGCGGCTCAATCCGCAGGGCGAATGGAACAACTCGCGCATCGTCTACGACAACGGCCACGTCGAGCACTGGCTCAACGGTGAGAAAATTCTCGAATTCGACGCCTACACCGACGAGTGGTTCGCATTGAAGAACAGCGGGAAATGGGCCGACGCCCCCGAATACGGACTGGCGCGGCGCGGTGTGATCTGCTTGCAGGATCACGGCTATCCGGCATCGTTCCGCAACGTGAAGATCAAGGAGCTGCCGCGCAAGGCGGGACGCACGGTCGAACTCTTCAACGGCCGGGATCTCACGGGCTGGGAGAAGTACGGTACCGAACTGTGGTACGTCGACGATGCGGGCAATCTGGTCTCCGAGAGCGGCCCCGACAAGAAATACGGCTATCTGGCCACGCGCGAATATTACGACGATTTCGATCTGACGGTCGAGTTCAAGCAGGTGGCCAACGGCAACTCGGGCCTCTTCTTCCGTTCGTTCGTCGAACCTCCCGTGAAGGTTCACGGCTGGCAGTGCGAGGTGGCGCCGCGCAACCACGACACGGCGGGCATCTACGAATCCTACGGCCGCGGCTGGTTGCAGACCATCCCCGACGAGAAAGAATCGATCCTCAAAGAGGGCGAGTGGAACACGCTGCGCCTGCGCGTCGAGGGCGACCGCGTGCAGACGTGGCTCAACGGCGAGCCGATGGTCGACTTCCGCGACGCGAAGATCGGCGCGGCACAGGGACGCATCGCCTTGCAGATCCACGACGACGGCGGCATCAAGGTGCTGTGGCGCAACTTCCGCCTCGAAACGTTGTAAACCCCGACGCCGGGAAATATCCGTCTCTTCGACAAGGCCCGAACGAGTTTTGCCGAAGAGACGGACAACCGCAAAAGCGAACCTTAAACGACATCATATCATGAGTATCAATCGAAGAAACTTCATCAAGCTGCTGGGCGGTGCGACGCTGCTGACCGTCGTGCCGCGCCGTGTGCTCGGCGGTCCCAACCACGTGGCTCCGAGCGACCAGCTCACCAAGGGCATCATCGGGGTGGGCGGCATCGGCAAAAGCAAATACCACTTCACCAGCGACGAACGCTGCCGGCTGGTGGCCGTCTGCGACGTCGACCGACGACATCTCCGTTCGGCCGTCGAACTGGGACACAAGAAATTCAACGAGACGCTCCAAGCCTACGAAGACTACCGCGACCTGATCGCCGACCCCAACGTCGACATCGTGCACATCGCCACGCCGCCCCACTGGCACGGCATCATGGCCGTCGAAGCCGCGCGCGCGGGCAAGGACATCTGGTGCGAGAAACCCATGACGCGCACCATCGGCGAGAGCCGCCGCGTGGTCGAAGCCGTCAAGCGCAACAACCGCATCTTCCGCCTCAACACGTGGTTCCGCTTCAAGGACACCTTCTACGGGCTGGGGACGACGGTCGAACCGCTCAAAAAACTCGTCGACAGCGGGATGCTGGGCTGGCCGCTGAAAGTGACCATTTCGGGCGCCACGGGCTTCGCCTGGAAATTCTACTGGGTCGGCAAGGAGAACCTCCGGCCGCAGAGCGTCCCCGCCGAACTGAACTACGACATGTGGCTCGGCCCCGCGCCCTACAAACCCTACAACGAACACCGCGTGCACCAGACCTTCCGCGGCTATTGGGATTACGACGGCGGCGGCCTTACGGACATGGGGCAGCACTACATGGACCCCGTACAGTATCTGCTGGGCAAGGACCGTACGTCGCCCGTGAAGGTCGAGGTCGACGCCCCCGAACAGCACCCCGACGCCGTGGGCATCTGGCGCAAGATCGTCTACACCTACGACGACGGCTGCCAGATCGTACTCGAAGGCGAGGGTTTCGAGAGCAAAGACGACACGCCCTACATCGAAGGGCCGCTGGGCAAGGTCTACAAAGGGTTCCGCTGCACGATTCCCGACGTCATGGAGAAGCTGGCCGAACTGCCCGATCCCGAGCCGCAGAACACCGATTTTCTGGAATGCGTGCGTACGCGCCGGCGCTTCGCGCTCGACGAGGAGATCGGCCACCGCAGCTGTACGCTGGTCAACATGGGCGCCTGCGCGCTGCGTCTCAACCGCACGCTGCATTTCGATCCCGTCAGCCAGCTCTTCGTCGGCGACGACGCGGCCAACCGCCTCGTCGACCAGCCGATGCGCCGCCCGTGGCAAATCTGAACATCGCTAACCGTAACGAACACCGCCTCATGAAAACGATAAGACAAACGTTGATCCTGCTGACGTTCGCGCTGTTTTTCGCCGCGAACGTCACGGCCGCACCGCTCGACGAACGCCAGCGTACGGTCGAAACCGTCGTCGCCGACGCGCTGGCGCAGCTTCCCGCCGCCACTGCCGGGGATTACGACAAGATTATGGGCGAACTGGCCGCCACCGGCGCCGAAGGCGTCGGCATCCTGGCCGACATGCTCGTCCCTGCCTCGCAGGGCGAGAACGCCGCCGTGGAGTATGCCCTCAACGGCGTGGCGAGCTTCGTCACCGCCGCCGGACGGGAGCAGCTGCGCCCCGCCGTATGCGAGGGGCTGCTCGCCGCACTGGCACGCTGCAAGGACGACGCCAACCGCGCCTTCCTCGTCTCGCAGCTGCAACTTTGCGCGACGGCCGACAATGCCGCCGCACTGGCCGCCTACATCGATGACCCCTATCTGGGCGACCCCGTCCTGCGCGCGCTGATCTCCATTCCCGACAGCGAAGCGACCCTGTTGTCGCTCGCACGCCGCAGCGACCTTAGCGATGCGCAGCGCGCTGCGCTGGCCTATGCCTTCGGGGAGAAACGCACCGCAGCGGCCGAACCGATCCTGCTGGGCTGGATCGACGGCGCCGACGACGCGACCCGTGCGGCCCTCTACCCCGCGCTGGCTTCCTGCGGCACGGCCGCCTCGGCCAAGGCGCTCGAAGCGGCTGCCCGCGCTGTGGATTACGGCTGTGACGAAACCGCCGCGACCGACTCCTACCTGCGCCTGCTCGACCGCATGGTCGACGAAGGCGCGGCACGCGACGCAGTGAAGGCGGCCAAACGGCTGCTCAAATGCGAACGCGCCAACGTGCGCGGCGCGGCGCTCGAAGTGATCGTCCGCGCCGAAGGCACCCGAGCGATGCCCTACGTGCTCGCCGCACTGGAAAAGGGCGACATCCAATACCGCAACGCCGCCCTGCGCTACATCGGCGACAAGGCCGACGACGCGGTCTACGCCACGATCGCCGCCGACCGCAAACGATTGAGCGACGAGGCGTGGGCCGACGTGATCGAGTGGTTCGGCGTGCGTCACGCCGCGTCGCAGACCGGAGCGGTAACCGAAGCCGTCGGCTCGTCGAACGACGCCGTGGCTCTGGCCGGCATCCGTGCCGCAGGCCGCCTGGGCGGCGACGAGGCGCTCGCCTGGTACGCGGCAGTCAGCGACCCGGTCGCCCGCCTGAGCGAGCTGCCCGGCTGCTACGCCCGGGCGCACACGATCCTGTCCTACCGGCATCTGCTGCCCGAGCAGCATGTCCTGACGGCGGACGTGCTGAAAAAGCCGCAGCGCGGCGGGCTTTCGGAGCTCGACGAGGTCGACGCCAGCAAGGCCGACCCCGCCATCATCCGCAGCTTCCTGCAGACCGGCATGCGTGAGGAGATCCCGGATTTCGTGTCGGAATACCTCTCGTCCTTCGGAAACGCGCTCAACTCTCTGCTGTTCCGGCAGTATGTGCTGCTGGAGCTGCGCTTCAGCGCCATCCGCGCGGCCAAGAGCTTCGGCTATTCGCAGGAGGAATTCCTGCGTCCGCTCGAGCCCGCGCAGGCGCGCGCGGTGGACGCCGACCTGCCGGAGCTGAAAAAGAGCTGCGCCGCATTTCTGCGCCGCGCCATCGAGCTGCGCGAGGAGGAATCCGGCAACCAGTATAAATCCATGCTCAAGCGGGCGCTGCACTATATCGACCAGAACTACACCGACGAAAATCTCTCCCTCAACGCCGTGGCGAAGGCCGCCAATATCAGCCCCAACTATTTTTCCGGCGTTTTCAGCCAGGAGATGGGGCAGACGTTCGTCGAATACCTGACGGAAAAGCGGATGGCCCGCGCGAAGGAGCTGCTGCGCTATTCCGGCAAGCGCTCGAGCGAGGTGGCCTACGAGGTCGGCTACCGCGACCCGCGCTACTTCAGCTTCCTGTTCAAAAAGACACAGGGCTGCACGCCGAGCAGCTACCGCGCGGGAAACGGAGACGGCCATGAGGCGAAGTGAGGCCCATCGCTCGCTCGACGGAAAGCTGCGGCGGCTGCTGTGGAGCATGCTGCTGCTTGTCTGCGTGATCCTGGTGGCGACGCTGGCGATCTTGCTTCTGCACAACCACCAGTATTCCATCGTCACGGCCAATATCGTCCGCGCCTCCCAGTTCAACCAGAACTTCAAGGAGGACGTCGACCTCAAAATGTACTACTACGTCATCGACAGCACCTACGGCGAGACGCTGCCGCTGCAGGAGGTCGACGAGGCGACCGCGCTCGCGCAGGAGCTGCTGGCCGGCACGCAGGACCGGCAGAGCCGGAAGGCCATCACGAGCGCGATCAATCTCTGTGAAAATCTGCGCGAGCGCATCCTGCAGATCACCGAGACCGAGGGCTATGACGCCCGCATGGAGCAGCTCGAGTCCAACGTCTATATCCTCACCGAGCTCATCCAGCAGTATTTCTATACCTATCTCTACCACGAGGCCGGGTATCTCGATTCTCTGCAGGCGGCGCTCACGGCCAGACTCTGGCTCGAGCTGGGGCTGGTCGCCGTGGGCGCGCTGGTGCTCGTGGGCGTGCTCATGCGCCGCTCGGCGGCCATCAGCCGCAGCATCACGCAGCCGATCTACGCTCTGCGCGAGCGCGCGCAGTCGATCGGCCGGGGCGACATTGCCGCGCGGGAGCCGGTCGTGGCCGAGGATGAGACGCTGCAGGCGCTCAGCAGCAGTCTCGAGCACATGGCGCAGCACCTGCAGCAGCAGATGGAGCTCAACCGGCAGGAGCAGGACAAGCTCCGCGCGATGGAGCTGGCCCTGCTGCAGAGCCAGATCAACCCGCATTTTCTCTACAACACGCTCGATACCATCATCTGGCTCGTGGAGACCGGGAAGAACGAACAGGCCGTCGAGATGGTCACGAGCCTTTCGAATTTTTTCCGCAGTTCCCTGAGCCAGGGCCGCGATATCATCACCCTCGGCGAGGAGGAGATCCACGTGCGCAGCTATCTGGAGATCCAGCAGGTGCGCTACCGGGATATCCTGCGCTATGAGATCCATGTCCAGCCGGAGCTGCGCGGCTGCGTGCTGCCGAAGCTGACGCTGCAGCCGCTGGTGGAGAACGCGCTCTACCACGGCATCAAGCTCCGCCGCGGCCTCGGCTGCATTCTGGTCGACGCCGCGCAGGAGGATGATCGCGTCCGCATCACGGTCCGCGACGACGGTGCGGGCATGCCGCCCGAGCGCCTGCAGCAGCTGCGGCAGAGTCTCGATACCGAGGAGCAGGTCGGCTTCGGCCTGCGGACGGTCTACCGGCGGCTGCGGCTGCTGTACGGGGAGCAGTGCTCCATGGAACTGGAAAGCGAGCCGGGTGCCGGGACGACGGTCACGCTGCGCTTTCCCATCAGAAAGGAGGCCGGGGCATGAGGCGGCCGATACTGCTGCTGCTGAGCCTTGCGCTGCTGCTGGGCCTTGGCGGCTGCATGCCCTACGTCCGGCAGACGCCGGAGGAGGAGACGACGCTCATTACCGTCGGCTTCTCGCAGGTCGGCGCGGAATCGGACTGGCGCGTGGCCAATACCGAGTCCATGCGTGAGAGCCTGAGCGAGGAAAACGGCTTCGAGCTCCTGTTTGACAACGCCCGGCAGAAGCAGGAAAATCAGTTCAAGGCCATCCGCACCTTCATCCAGCAGGACGTGGACTATATCGTCCTCGCCCCCGTCACCGAGACCGGCTGGGAAAGCGTGCTGGAGGAGGCCCGCGCGGCCGGCATCCCGGTCATCATCGTCGACCGGCAGGTGGAGGTGGACGATCCGTCGCTCTACACGAGCTGGGTCGGCTCCAACTTCCGCAAGACCGCCGACGAAGCTGTCGCCTGGCTTTCCGAAAAGCTCAAGGCGGACGGCAGGGAAGACGCCGTGCAGATCCTGCACCTGCAGGGGACGCCCGGCTCCACGGCGCAGCTGCAGCGCAGCGCCGCGCTCGAAGCGGGCGTGGCCGCCCACGCGGACTGGACCATCGCCGCGCAGCTGAACGGCGATTTCACGCAGGCAAAGGCATATGAGGAGACGATCGCCTATCTGCAGAGCAGCCCCGCGCCGGACGTGGTCTACTGCGAAAACGACAACATGTGCTTCGGCGTCATGCAGGCGCTGGACGAGCGGGGCATCGCCTACGGCGATGGCGGCGTGACGCTCATTTCCTTTGACGCGGGGCGGACGGCGCTTTCCTACTGCAAGGACGGGAAGATCGACCTGTGCGCCGAGTGCAATCCGCTCCACGGCCCGCGCGTGCGCGCGCTCATCGAGCAGCTCGCGCGCGGCGAAACGCCAGAAAAGCTCTCCTACATGCCCGAAGCCCTCTTCACCGCCGACACCCTCACCGCCGAGCTCCTCGAAAGCCGCGGCTACTAAGGCTCCCCTTCCAGGGGAGCTGTCAGCGAAGCTGACTGAGAGGCTGCAGCAAATTTGCAACTAGTTGCCTTAGAATATTTGCCACAAATAGAAGGTGCAGCCTGAATTTGTCAGGCTGCACCTTTTTGCATTGGATTTCTTATGGATTTGCACGCACCCAAGGCTCCCCTCTCAGGGGAGCTGTCACCGAAGGTGACTGAGAGGTTGTAACAAATTTGCTGCGACCTCTCCGTCTCGGCTTCGCCGAGCCACCTCCCCTGAAAGGGGAGGCTTTGGACCTGCGCACCCTCATGCCTTCCCCTATGAGGGGAAGGTGGCACGGCGAAGCCGTGACGGATGAGGTGGGGGCAGTCTCGTTTTATCCGCTCTGCCGCTGATACAGTGTCCACGGCAGCTTCACGCTCTGGCAGGGCTGGCGGCGGATCTGGGTGAGGAGGTTTTCGGCGGCGGCGCGGCCCATGGCGTGCGGCTCGTGACCGGCGGAGGTGATGCTGACGGGGCCGAAGGTGCTGTAGTAGCTGTTGTCGAAGCTCACGATGGCGACGTCCTCCGGCACGCGCTTGCCCGCGCGCAGGAGTGTGCGGATCAGGTGGAACGCGATCTCGTCGTTGTAGCAGACGACCGCCGTGCAGCCGCCCAGCTGCTGGCGCAGAAAGGCCCGCAGCAGCTCCTCGTCCTGCAGCTCCACGAGCTGATGGCGCTGGAAGCTCGAAAACCAGAGGAAATTTTCATCCAGCGGAAAAAGCCCCGCGTCGCGCATCGCGCAGACCACGCCGTGATACCGCTCTGGCCCCTGCGCATCGTCGGATTTAAAGATCCCGGCGATTTTTTTATGCCCGCTGCGGATCAGATGCCCGGCCAGCAGATACCCGCCGCCGTAATTGTCGTCGCCGACGCAGAAGGCGTCGGTGATCTCCCGGCAGCTCCCGTGCAAAAACGTCATCGGCAGCCCGCGCTGCCGGAGCGCCTGATAGAGCTCCGCGTTCGGGTTCGGCAGCGCCGTCTTGCATCCCTCGACCAGGATCCCCGCCGGGGGATCGAGCAGCAGCTGCTGCAAAATATCCCGCTCGCGGCGGATGGAGTTTTCCGTGGCGTGGATGACGACGGAGAAGCCCTGCGCGGAAAGGCAGGCCTGCACGTCCTTGAGAAGCGAGGGGAAGATGTAGTCGCTCAGCGAGGTCGCGATCACGGCGATCCGCCGGTCCTGCCGCGCGGCGGCCGGGCAGAGAAAGCTGCCGCTGCCGCGCCGCTTTTCGATGAGCCCCTCCTGCTCCAGTACGGCCAGCGCCTGCCGGAGCGTCTGGCGGCTGACGGAAAGCTGCGCGGCAAGCGCCTGCTCGCCCGGCAGCTTCCACTGCCCGTCTGCATACCACTGCGGCAGCGCCGCCCGCAGCCTTTGCACCAGCTGCTCATATTTTGGCGTCATCGGGATCCACCTCCTATGCTGCCTCTATTGTATCACAGGCGCGGGGCGGGGAGCGGGACGGATTTGTTCGTTTTCTTTGGAACCTCCGGCGGCCGGGCGAAAGAAATCCTGCCTTTTTGCGGACAAGCTGAAAATATTCCAAAAATTTTTCGGAAATTTTCAAACAGACAGAGGAAAATTTTTAACAGATACCACAGAAACACCGTCGTTTTGTCCGGAGCGTACAAGCCGCCGTTTCCCGTGTCCGACACCCGGGAGCGGAAGAAATCAAACAAAACAGGCCAAAAAACCGGAGAAAAACAAAATGTTCCGCGCAAGATCTCGCGGTCGGCCGGAAAAGCTGTCCGTTTCCGGCCGGGAAGCTTCCAAAGCTGTCTGCGCGCTGCGCCGAATTTGTGCCGGGACTTGTTCGTCAGATTGATTTCCGCCTGTCTGCACGCTTAAATAGAGTCATGACAGGCGAAAGCCTGCGGCAAACCGACACAAATTTTGAAAGCGAGGAAAACACAATGAAAAAGATTCTTGCTCTGCTCCTGGCGGTCGCCATGATCGCCGCCTTCTGCGCCTGCGCGCAGCAGTCCGCCGACACGGCCCCGGCCGCCTCCACGGATACCGCCGCCGAGACCACCACCGACACCGCTGCTGAGACTCCCGCCGCTTCCGACGGCGCGCTCATCAAGGTCGGCATCATCAACAACGACCCCAACGAGTCCGGCTACCGCACCGCCAACGACAAGGACCTGAAGGCCATGTTCACCGAGGAAAACGGCTATGACGCTTCCTTCGCCTACAGCCTGAAGAACGACGAGCAGATCGCTGCCGCCCAGAAGTTCATCCAGGACGAGGTCGACTACCTGCTCATCTCCGCTGCCGGTACCTCCGGCTGGGATTCCGTCCTGCAGGACGCGCAGGCCGCCGGCATCCAGGTCATCCTCTTCGACCGCACCATCGACGCTGACGAGAGCCTCTACGTTGCTTCCATCGTCTCCGACATGGCCAAGGAAGGCCAGACCGCTGTTGACTGGCTCGCTTCCCAGAACCTCGAGACCTACAACATCATCCACATCCAGGGCGTCATGGGCTCCGCTGCCCAGATCGGCCGTACCGGCGCGCTCGACGAGCAGGTCGCTGCCAACGACAACTGGAACATGGTGACCCAGCAGACCGCTGAGTGGAACGCCGAGACTGCCCAGCAGATCGTCCAGTCCGTCATCGACTCCGGCAAGGAATTCAACGTCATCTACGCCGAGAACGACGACATGGCCAAGGGCGCTGTCGCGGCTCTGGACAAGGCGAACATCTCCCACGGCGTGGGCAAGGACGTCATCGTCATGGGCTTCGACTGCAACAAGTGGGCGCTTGAAGAGCTGCTCGCCGGCAACTGGAACTACGACGGCCAGTGCAACCCCTTCCAGGCTTCCTACATCGACGCCATCATCAAGGACCTGCAGGCCGGCAAGGCTCCCGCTGAAAAGACCATCATCATGGACGAGAAGGGCTTCGATGCTTCCACCATCACGCAGGAAGACGTCGACAACTACGGCATCTGATCTGACACACAACATCGCATAATCAAAAATTCGGCTGCGTGCGGCACGGCGTATATGGAGCATTCCGTGTACCCGCGCTGCACGCAGCATGCCACTATGGAGGCGAATACGATGCAGGAAACAGCTTTACTGGAATTGCGGGGGATCTGCAAATTCTTCCCCGGCGTCCGCGCGCTCGACGGTGTGGATTTTACCCTGTGCAAGGGTGAGATCCACGCGCTGATGGGCGAGAACGGCGCGGGCAAATCCACGCTCATCAAGGTGCTCACGGGCGTGTATTCCAAAGACGAGGGCACCATTTCCATGGAAGGAACGCCCGTACAGATCCGCACGACGCAGGACGCGCTCAAGGCGGGCATCAGTACGGTTTATCAGGAGATCACCCTCTGCCCGAATCTGACTGTGGCGGAGAATCTATATATCGGCAGGACCAAGGGCGCCTTTACCAACTGGCGCAAGATGAACGCGGGCGCGAAGAAGCTCCTCAGCTCGCTCGGCATTCCCGCCGCGCCCACGCAGCAGCTGTCGAGCTGCTCCATCGCCGTGCAGCAGATGGTCGCCATCGCCCGCGCGGTCGATATGGAATGCAAGGTGCTCATCCTCGACGAGCCGACGTCGTCTCTGGACGAGCAGGAGGTCGAAAAGCTCTTTAAGCTCATGCTCGACCTCAAATCGCGCGGCGTCGGCATCATCTTCGTCACGCACTTCCTCGAGCAGGTCTACGCCGTCTGCGACCGCATCACGGTCCTGCGCGACGGCAAGCTCGTCGGCGAGTACAAGATCGCGGAGCTGCCGCGCGTACAGCTCGTGTCCAAGATGCTCGGCAAGGAGCTCGACGATCTGTCTGAGATCAAGACCGAAGGCGCCGAAGACGCACTGGAGAACGCAGAGGTCGTCTATGAGGCGTCCGGGCTTTCCAGCGCGGCCGGCGTGCGCCCGTTCGATTTCTCCATCCGAAAGGGCGAGGTCAACGGCTTTACGGGCCTGCTCGGCTCCGGCCGCAGCGAGTCCGTCCGCGCGATCTTCGGCGCGGACCACGTGTCCAGCGGCACGGTCAAGATGGGCGGCAAGCTGGTGAAGATCACCTCGCCGCTCACGGCCATGAAGCACGGCATCAGCTACCTGCCCGAGGACCGCAAGCGCGACGGCATCATCGGCGATCTTTCCGTGCGCGACAACATCATCCTCGCCCGCCAGGTGCTCGACGGCTTCTTCCATCCCATCTCCAAGGCCAAGGCCGAGAAGTATGCCGAGGAGTACATCAGGCTCCTGAGCATCAAGACGGCCTCAACTGATACCCCCATCAAGTCGCTCTCCGGCGGCAACCAGCAGAAGGTCATCCTCGCGCGCTGGCTGCTGGCCAATCCCGTCTATATGATCCTCGACGAGCCGACGCGCGGCATCGACGTCGGCACAAAAGTCGAGATCCAGAAGCTCGTGCTGCAGCTGGCCGCCGAGGGCAAGAGCGTGACATTCATCTCGTCCGAGATCGACGAGATGCTCCGCGTCTGCTCCCGCCTCGTCGTCATGCGCGACCGGCAGGTCGTCGGCGAGCTGCGCGGCAGCGACCTCAACCAGAGCAGCATCATGAAAACCATCGCCGGAGGTGAACAGGCATGAACGAAACGACACAGAAGCGGCAGGGGAACTTCCTGACCCGCCTGGTGCGGAAGCAGATCTTCATCCCGCTGGCAGCGCTCTTGCTGCTGATCGTATTCAACCTCATCGCGGACCCCTCCTTCTTTGCCATCACGCTGAAGGAAAACAGCCTCGGCGATCTGGTCCTGACGGGCAACCTCATCACCATCCTTGACAACGCCTCCGAGCTCGTCATCCTCGCCATCGGCATGACGCTCGTCACCGCGGCTTCCGGCGGACAGGATATCTCCGTCGGCTCCGCCATCGCCATTGCGGGCAGCGTCGTGCTGCGCGTGCTGTGCGGCACGAATTCCCGCCCGGATACCCTGCAGGCGCCCATCATCGTGGCGTTTTTGGCCTGCTGCGTTGTCTCGATGCTTTTCGGCGCGTTCAACGGCACGCTCGTCGCCGTCTTCAAGATCCAGCCGATGGTTGCGACCCTGATCCTCTATACCGCCGGCCGCTCCATCGCCGCCTGGATCAACAACAACGAGCTGCCCATGATCTCCGACCCGTCCTTCGCCTACTACGGCAACTTCCTGCCGGGCGTGGCGGTGCCGACGCCGATCTTCATCGCCGTCATCTGCATGATCCTCGCCTGGGCGCTGCTGCGGTTCACGAACATCGGCCTGTACTCGCAGGCTGTCGGCATCAACGCCAGCGCCGCGCGGCTCAACGGCATCCACCCGCAGTTCGTGAAGTTCCTGACCTACGTCATCCTCGGCCTGTGCGTGGCCGTGGCGGGCTTTATCAAGGTCAGCCGCTTCTCCACCATCAACTACTCCGTCGTGGCCAAGGACATCGAGATGGACGCGATCTTGGCCGTCGCCCTCGGCGGCAACGCGCTCTCCGGCGGCAAGTTCAACATCTGGGCCTCCGTCCTCGGCGCATATGTCATCCAGTTCCTCACCACCACGCTCTTTAAATTCAACGTCGTTTCCAGCGCCCTGCCCGCCTACAAGGCCGTCGTGGTCATCATCCTCGTCGTGCTGAGCGCGCCGACCGTCCGCGAAAAGCTCGAGGCGCTCAAAAAGCGGCACAGGACCGAAGAAAAGAAGGAGGCCGGCACCCATGCGGAATAAAACCAACCATACGCCGCTCACGCGCGGAAGCCGCCTGACGGACGCAAAGCTGCTGCTCATCATCACGATCTGCGTCTTCGTCGTCATGTATCTGTGCGCGGTATTGTTCCTCGGCTCGGGCTTCAAAAAGCCGCAGACCTTCTTCAATATCCTCAACGAAAACGCGGCCCTGCTCATTCTTTCCTGCGGCATGAGCCTCGTCATGATCACGGGCGGCATCGACATCTCCGTCGGCACGCTCACCGCGCTCGTGTGCATGAGCTGCGCGGTCAATCTGGATTTCCAGGGCGGCACGGTCCTGACGGCCATCCTGCTTGCGCTCGGCATCGGCACGGCTTTCGGCCTCGTGCAGGGCTTTCTGATCGCGTATCTGGAGATCCAGCCCTTCATCGTCACCCTCGCTGGCATGTTCTTCGCCAAGGGCATGACGACCATCGTCAACGCCACGCAGTTCAACGTGGAAAACGAGGCCTTCAAGGCCCTCAAGGAGACGCGCATCTATGTCCCCGGCATGGGCTCGGTCAATAAGCTCGGCGCGTATGTCCCGGCCTATGTGGAGATCGGCGTCGTCGTCGCGCTGGTGGTCGTGGCAGTTTTGTTCGTGGTGCTCCGCTGGACGAGGTTCGGCAGAAGCGTCTACGCCGTCGGCGGCAACAGCTACAGCGCCAACATGCTGGCCATCAACGTCAAGCGCACGAAGTTCCTCGCGCACCTGATCTGCGGCATCCTCGCGGGCATCGGCGGCTTCGTCTATTTCCTGCACGTCGGCTCCGGCTCGCCGTCGCACGCCAGCGGCGCGGAGATGAACGCCATCGCGGCCTCCATCATCGGCGGCACGATGCTCACCGGCGGCGTCGGCAACATCATCGGCACATTTTTCGGCGTTCTGTCGCTCAGCACGATCAAAAATATCGTTTCTTCCCTCGGTTTGGACGAAGCATGGTGGACAAATATCACGGTAGCTGGTATGATATGCTTGTTCCTTGTAATTCAAAGTCTGGTCCTTTCCCGCAAAAATAAGGATTCTTGAGGTGACAAGTATGAAACAGTATTTTCTCGGCATCGAATTCGGCTCGACACGGATCAAAGCAGTGCTGCTTGACGAGAAGCATGCGATCGTAAAAAGCGGCGACTATACCTGGAAAAGCAGTCTGGAAAACGGCGTGTGGACGTACCACATGGAAGACGTGCAGGAGGGCCTGCGCACGGCCATCCAAAATCTCGGCGAGCTGCCGGGCAAGATCTCCGCGATGGGCGTCTCCGGCATGATGCACGGCTATCTGGCCTTTGATAAAGACTGGAACCTGCTCGCGCCCTTCCGCACCTGGCAGAACACCATGACCGGCGAGGCCGCGGACAAGCTGACCGAGGCCTTCGGCTTCAACATCCCGCAGCGCTGGTCCGCCGCGCACCTGTATCAGGCCGTCCTGAACGGCGAACCGCACGTCAAGAACATCGCCCACGTCACCACGCTCGCGGGCTATGTGCATTACCTGCTGACGGGCGAAAATGTCCTCGGCGTCGGCGAAGCCTCCGGCATGTTCCCCATCGACAGCGAGACACTGACGTATGACGCGGCGATGCTGGACAAATTCGACGCGCTGATGGCGAAATACGGTTTTGACTGGAACATCCGTGCAGTCCTTCCGGAGGTCCGGACTGCCGGTCAGTCGGCTGGCCTGCTGACGCCGAGCGGCAGTGAATACCTCGGCGGCCTCCTGCCCGCGGGCATTCCCCTCTGCCCGCCCGAGGGCGACGCCGGCACTGGCATGACGGCGACGAACGCCGTCGCGCCCCGCACCGGCAACGTCTCGGCCGGCACGTCCATCTTTGCCATGGTCGTTCTGGAGAAGCCTCTGTCGAAGCTCTACCCCGAGATCGACATGGTCACCACCCCGACGGGCAAGCCCGTCGCCATGGTCCACTGCAACAACTGCACGAACGACATGAACGCCTGGGTCTCCCTGCTCGGCGAGACCGCGCAGCTGTTCGGCGCGGAGGTCTCCACCGGCGAGCTGTTCACGAAGCTCTATCAGAAGAGCCTCGAGGGCGAGACCGACTGCTCCGGCGTTCTGACCTATAACTATATGGCGGGCGAGGGCGTCACGCACCTCGATGAGGGCCGCCCGATGGTCGTCCGCAAGCCCGAGAGCAAGTTTACCCTGGCCAACTTCCTGCGCTCCCAGCTCTACGCCACGATGGCGACCTTGAAGCTCGGCATGGACATCCTTGCTGGGGAACACGTGGCGATCGACAGCCTGACCGGCCACGGCGGCCTGTTCAAGACGCCGGTCGTCGGCCAGAAGTACATGGCCGCGGCCTGCCATGCGCCGGTCACGTGCATGCAGTCGGCAGGCGAGGGCGGCCCGTACGGCATGGCCCTGCTCGCATCCTACATGGTGCAGGGGAAAGACGGCGAGACGCTTGAAGACTACCTTGCGGACGAGATCTTCGCCGGTGTGCGCAGCACGACGCTCGCCCCCGACCCCGAAGACGCCGCGGGCTTCGACCGCTACCTTGCCAGCTACCGCAGCTGCCTCGCAGCGGAAAAGGCCGCCGTCGCAGCATTCTAAGGAGGATATCATGAAACACTATGAATTCTGGTTTGTCGTCGGCTCGCAGACGCTCTACGGCGACGACGTTCTGACCACCGTCGCCAACCGCGCGGAGGAAATGGCGCAGAAGCTCTCCGCCGTGCTGCCGTATCCGCTCAAGTATAAGGTCACCGCGAAGTCCAGCGCTGAAATTACGCAGGTCGTGAAAGAGGCCAATTATGATGATAATTGCGCCGGTATCGTGACATGGTGCCACACGTTCAGCCCGTCGAAGATGTGGATCAACGGCCTTGATCTGCTCCAGAAGCCGTGGCTGCATTTCGCCACCCAGTATAACCGCGAGATCCCCAACGAGGAGATCGACATGGACTTCATGAACCTCAACCAGGCCGCCCACGGCGACCGGGAGCACGGCTTCATCGGCGCGAGACTCCGCAAGCCGCGCAAGGTCATCGCCGGTTACTGGCAGGACGCAGACGTGCAGGCCCGCATCGGCAGCTGGATGAAGGCCGCCATCGGTGTTGCCGTCTCGAAGGACATGAAGGTCATGCGCTTCGGCGACAATATGCGCAACGTCGCCGTCACCGAGGGCGATAAGGTCGAGGTCCAGAAGAAGCTCGGCTGGGAAGTCAATACCTGGGCCGTCGGCGATCTGGTCAAGGAAATGAACGCCGTCACCGAGGCGGAAATTGACGCTCTGATGGACGTTTACCGCGAAAAGTACGACTTCGCGACCGACGATATCGCCGCCATCCGCTATCAGGCGCGCGAAGAGATCGCCATGAAGAAAATGATGGACGCCGAGGGCTGCAAAGCCTTCTCGAACACGTTCCAGGATCTCTACGGCATGGAGCAGCTGCCGGGCCTCGCTTCCCAGCACCTGATGGCGCAGGGCTACGGCTACGGCGGCGAAGGCGACTGGAAGGTCGCAGCGATGACCGCGATCCTGAAAGCCATGGGCGAGAACGGCAACGGCGCGTCCGCGTTCATGGAGGATTACACTTACCACCTTGTCAAAGGTCAGGAATACTCCCTCGGCGCGCACATGCTGGAGGTCTGCCCGTCTGTCGCTGCCGGCCGTCCGCGCATTGAGACGCACTTTCTCGGCATCGGCATGAACGAAAAGGACCCGGCGCGCCTTGTCTTTGAAGGAAAGCCCGGTAAGGCGGTCGTGGTCAGCCTCATCGACATGGGCGGCAGACTGCGCCTGATCGTGCAGGATATCGAGGCCGTCAAGCCCATCATGCCCATGCCGAACCTGCCGGTCGCCCGCGTCATGTGGCGCGCCATGCCCGACCTCACCACCGGCGTTGAGTGCTGGATCACGGCGGGCGGCGCACACCACACCGTCCTTTCCTACGACGTCACCGCCGAGCAGCTCCGCGACTGGGCCCGCATGATGGAGATCGAATTCGTCCACATCACCAAAGACACCACCGTCGAATCCCTGGAGCACGAACTCTTCCTCAACGACCTCGCGTGGAAACTGAAATAACCCCCGACCGCCCCTCTCAGAGGGGCGGTCTTCTTTTTCTCCCGGCAGAGGCCGATGCAAACGCATCGGCCCCTGCTGTTTTTTTACGCAAAAACACCCGCGAAAAAGAAAAAATTGCAGATCTCCGGCTGCATTTCAGGAAGATTTCAGGCTGGTGCTGTAAAATGAAGACGCAGCAGCTGCGCCCGCGCGTGCTGGTGTCCTACGTGCGCGAGCCGTATGTCTATGCCGCCGGTTCGGTTAAAAAACAGGAGGAACTGCCATGACATTCAACGACATCTACAAGAAAACGCTGACCGGCGTGCTGTATTCCAGTGGCTTCGCGCTGACGCTGGTGGGCCTGTCCCTTGTCACCACGCTGGTCATTATGGCCGTCACGAGCAACGTGGTCCTGTCTCTCGGCATGGTGGGCACCCTGTCCATCGTCCGCTTCCGCACGGCCATCAAGGAGCCGGTCGAGATCGTGTTCCTGTTCTGGTCGCTCGCGGTGGGCATTGTCATCGGTGCGGGCATGATCCCGCTGGCGGTCATCGGCTCTGCTATCATCGCCGCAGGCATGGCGGCCGCCGTCTGCCTGTGCCTGTGCGCAGCCGCGTTTTCCGGTCCATTCGCGGCAGCGGCAGGGGAGACCGGCGTTTCCATGGCGTATGAGACGGAACTCTTTGATACCAGCAGTATCCTGACGGTCAATATTTTAATGGATGAAGCCGACTGGAACGATATGCTGGCCAACGCCACGGCGGAGGAATATTACCAGTGCGACGTCGAGATCGGCGGTACGACCTTTTACCGCGTTGCCATCCGCCCCAAGGGCAACACCAGCCTGACCTCCATCGCCAATGACCCCACGACCGACCGCTACAGCTTCAAGCTGGAGTTTGACCACTATGTGGACGGCCAGACCTGCTTCGGTCTGGATAAGCTCATCCTGAACAACAACTATGCCGACGCCACCAACATGAAAGAGGCGCTGATCTACGATATGTACCAGTATCTCGGCGCGGACGCCTCCCTTTACAATTATGCCAAACTCTCCGTCAACGGCGAATACTGGGGCGTCTATCTTGCGCTCGAGGCCGTGGAGGACAGCTTCCTGCTCCGCAATTACGGCGTGCAGGACGGCGAGCTCTATAAGCCGGACAGCATGAACATCGGCGGCGGAAAAGATTTCGGTGACTTCAATGCCGACGATATAGATTTCGGTGATCTGAATCTCGGCGACATGACCCTGCCGGATAGGAATGCCGCGCCTGCGGAACAAAAAACGGCCGCCGCCGGAGAACGCCCTGCGGACGATTTCGGCTTTGGCGGCGGCAAGGGTGGCTTCTCCATGAGCGGAGGCGGCGCGGACCTCAATTATACAGACGATGAGCTGGACAGCTACGAGACCATCTGGGAAGGCGAGATCACAGATACCACAAAGGCCGCCCACAAGCGCGTGGTCACCGCCCTCAAAAACATTTCGGAAGGTAATGCCCTGGAAGATTATATGGACGTCGACGACCTGCTCCGCTATATGGCCGTCCACGTCTTCTCCGTCAACGAGGATAGCCTGTCCGGCATGATGGCCCACAACTATTACCTCTATGAAGCCGGTGGAAAGCTGAACCTCATCCCGTGGGATTATAACCTCGCCCTCGGCGGCATGGGGCGCAGCAATGACGCTACCAGTGTTGTGAACGATGCCATCGACAACGCGTTCTCCGGCACGACCTTCTTTGATACCCTGATGGAGAACGAGACATATCACAGCCAATACTACGCCTATCTGCAGCAGCTCGTAAGCGAGTATATTGACGGCGGCAGCTTCGACGCGTTCTACACGCGCGTGCGCAGCCAGATCGATGCGCTCGTGGAGTCGGACCCCACCGCGTTCTATTCCTATGACGGGTATCTGACAGCCGCCGAGACCCTCTATCAGGTGGTCAAGCTGCGCGGGCAGTCCATCCAGGGCCAGCTGGACGGGACGATCCCCTCTACCGAAGCCGCGCAGCGCACTAGCGACGCGCTCGTGGACGCCTCCGTGCTGGACCTCAGCGCCATGGGCTACATGAACAGCGGCGGTGGCGGCGGCTTCGATGCACCAGTTGCTTCCGAAACGCGGACCGCGCCGGACATGTCCGACGGGTCTGAACATGCGCCGCCCGCAGGCTTTGATCCGTCCCAGTTCAGCGGGGAAGGGCAGAATGCTGACGACCCGCAGCAGACAGCTGAAGATGCACCGGCTTCCGGCGATGCCGCTTCCGGCGGCCGGCCGGATCCGGGCAGCTTCCCCGGCAGCTCCGCAGACGCATCCGCAGCGATCCCCACAGACAGCCTGCTCCTGTACGCCCTTTCCCTCCTGCCCCTCACCGCCGCCCCCCCTCTTCGCCCTCCTGTACCGCAGAAGGCCGCGAAAGCAATAACGCTCCCAGCCGCAAAACGTCAGACGGGACCCGTCTGGCATTTTCCATAACTTGAAAAATCTGCTGGATATCCTTGTGCTTTTGCCGCATGTATGCTATAATTTTAATAAAATGAGACACAGCAGAAAAGCACACGCGCCCGCTGCCGCAAAGGGCTGCGGGAGAATCCGGAAAGGGAGGGCTACCTATGATGAGATGGAAAGAACTTCTGGAAAAGAAACCGCATGCCTGGGTCAAATGGGGCGTGATCGCGGCCTGTCTCTGCATTGTGATTGCCGGATTTTTTGTAATCAGACAGCGTGCGGCAGCCCTGCCGGTCGAGCAGGTGGAAAACCCCGTGTTCGTCTCGCGGGAGGAAGAGCCGGTGATGCAAAGAGACGACCTCAAAAACATGCTGGTGAACAACATCGTCGTATGGGGGACGGTACAGGACTGTTCCTACCTTCGCATCCGGGCCGGGGATTCGGTCTGGTATCTCACCACGATGCGCGTCGCCGTGGACACGGTGATCCGCGGGGAAGCGGATGCGCCGACGATCGACATCGTCTCCGGCGAATGCTATACGGGGGAACCTGTCCCGGAAGAAGAATTTCCCGTCCGGCCCGGTATCGCGGACTGCATTCCGGGGACGGAAGGGATCTTTGCGGTCAGCCCGGTGCAGGCGGGCGCTGTATGGGACATCGGCGGCCGGAGCACGGCTGTCCGCGAATTTGGCGACTATATCTACCGCATCCGCTGCAGCCTGCAGGAGGACAGCATCGTCTATGACGATCTTGTTCTGCCGATCAGCGAAGTGGAAACCGCGGGATCGTGAGGAAAAACCATGGATATCGAATTATTTTATCGGGAAAAGGGGGGCGGCGAGCCGCTGATCCTGCTGCATGGCAACGGGGAGGACGGCTCCTATTTTGTACACCAGATCGAGCATTTTCAGAGCCGTTACCGCGTGATCGTGCTGGATACGCGCGGGCACGGAAGGTCCCCGCGGGGCAGCGCACCGTTTACGATCCGGCAGTTTGCCCTTGATTTATATGACTTTCTGCGCGCGCACGAGATCCCGTCCGCGGTGCTCCTTGGCTTCTCGGACGGGGCGAATATTGCGATGCAGTTCGCGCTCGACCACCCCGAGATGGTCCGGGCCCTGATCCTGAACGGCGGCAATCTGGATCCGTCCGGCGTCAGACGCTCGACGCAGCTCCCCATCGAGCTCGGATACCGGATCGCAAAGCACTTCGCGAGCCGTTCGGCAGGCGCAAGAAAGAACGCCGAGCTGCTCGGCCTGATGGTGAACGAGCCGCATCTCACCCCCGCCGACCTCTCCCGCCTCTCCATGCCGGCGCTGGTGATCTGCGGCACGCGGGACATGATCAGGGGATCGCACTCAAAAATGATTGCGGACAGCCTCCCGCACGCGAGCCTGACCATCCTCCCCGGCGACCACTTCCTTGCAAACAAGCGCCCGGCAGCATTCAACCGGGCCGTCGACGATTTTCTGAAAACGATCTAAAAAAGCCGCCCTGGAGGACCCGTGCCCTGCAGGGCGGCTTTTGTCATTCCAGGGTGATCTGGATATTGCCGGTATCCGTCCGGATCTCGCAGACGCCGCCGGACGCCGTCTTCGGGACGTCGACGCGGCCGACGCCGGAGTCGGTCAGGAACACCTTTTCTGAAAGCAGACTCCCGGCCACGTTCCCTGTGTCGGTTTTCACATGGAGCTCCCCGGCGTCGCAGCCGGTGAAGGCTACATGCCCCGTGCTCCGCTCGATCGAGAGCTGCTCCGCGGCGATCACGCGTTCCAGCCGGAGGTTCCCGACGCTTCCGCCCGAAACGAGGTTCCGGCAGGAGACCCCGCACAGCTCCGCATCGCCCGTCGTGACCTGCACGGTAAGATCGTCCCGGCACGTGACGTCCGCCACGCGCACCGCGCCCGTGGTGGTCGAGAGGTCCAGCGCGCCGACGGCGGTATCCGCGGCGCGGATATTGCCGGTGCTGGTCCGGATCGCGGCCGTGCCGGAGATGGATGCGGAAAGATCGGCGTTGCCCGTGGTCAGGGAGATTTCCGCATGCTCGAATGCGAGCGGCTGCGGCAGCTCCACGTTCCCGGTGCTTCCCGTGACCGTCGGCGCGCGGTACTGCGCATCCGGCAGGTACACCGTGATCTTCGGCGTGCCGAGGAAAAGGCCGATGCGGTCATACCAGGCGCTTTTCTGCTCGAGCCGGATGACCAGCGTCTGCTCCTCCACGTGACCGTATGCTTCGCGTGTTCCGCGTCCTCGCATACCACGACGCTGCAGGTGCCGTCCGCCGACGCGGCGAAGGCGATGTCCGCAGTGTCTGTCGTCACGGCGATATCGCGGAAGCTTTCCCCGATGGGATATGTATTTGTTTCGAACTGGACGACGGAGAGCTTCGAAAAATCCCACCCCAGCGCCGCCATCGTCCCTGCGAAAAGGATGTAGCCGGCCAGCACGAGCGCGCCCGCCGCCAGCAGCCAGAGCTTTGTTGTTCTGCGCATCATGCGTCCTCCTTCCCAAGAAAGCGGTGCTTCGTCCAGACCGCGGCACTTTTCGTCAGCGTCCAGATGCCCTTTGTCGCCGCCTTACAGCCGAAGAACAGGAAGATCGCCAGCCCCGAGAGGACCATCCCCGCCGCCAGCATGGCCAGCCGCGCCGCGCCGCTGCCCAGAGCCA
>OIWS01000403.1_pt1 | contig 57717 bp, 59 predicted proteins | sample 1587611 | NCBI WGS metagenome assembly OIWS01 (sample SAMEA3888919, study PRJEB22519) | human gut metagenome | biome: human gut; feature: human-associated habitat; material: faeces | place: Denmark | collected 2010 | reverse complement strand
GAAGTTGTATGAGCTGGGCGTGGTGGATGCGTCTTTCGTTGGTCTGGATTCCACATCCGTCATGGCGAACACGAAGCAGAACAATCCAAAATCCTTTGCAAAAAACAAGTTCTCCAAGGAAAACCACCCAAAAAGCGACCCGGACTGCGCCCTCGGCGTCCACTCGGCCTCCAACCAGCACAATGAGCGGCGGTATGAGTTCTACTGGGGATACAAAAGCCATGTGCTGGTGGACTGCATCTCCGGGCTGCCACTCTGCGAGCTGACCACCCAAGCCAACATCATGGATTCCACAGTTGCCGTTGACATCCTCGCCGCAGCCAACCAGATCCTCCCTTTGCAGGGGTGTTCCTTTCTAGCGGATAAGGGCTGCGATGCGAAAAGCATCTACAACACCGTGAAATCGGTCTATGATGGGGAAGCTTTTATCCCCCTCAAAAAACGCAATTCCAAGAGCAAAGCTCTTCCGGCAGGTAACTTGATCTGTGATGCTGGACTGGCTATGCACAAAGATGGCAAAACCACCGACAATAATCGTACCCGGCAGAAATTCTGCTGCCCATTCCGTCAGTCCAAAACCGGCGTTTGCCCTTGTAACCACAAAAACTGGAATAACGGGAAGAAAAACAGGGGTTGCGTTAAATACAGGATCGTCCCCACGGATTACAGGCTTTCCATTGACCGCAGCTGCCTCTGTTTCAAGAGAACATACGCCTTGCGTACAGAGTGTGAGCGTTACAATTCCCGCTTTAAGGCGTCTGGACAGGAACGGCTGTGGGTGCGCAACGGCGCCAGCGCGGCAAACCTCAACACACTGGCCCACATCTCCGCCCTGGCGGTTGCATTGGCCGCCGTTCTGCATGGTTCTCACTCCTACCGTTCTGCCAAACAGCTTCGGCGTTCCGCCTAATCTGCCTTTTCCATACCTTCTTCAGGTGCGGGGGTTACCGCGCTATGGTTTTTGCGCCCTTGAGATGCCCTAAGCTTTTTCGATTCCCATTTGCCTGTTTGCGGGCTGCTCCTTCTGCCTGTTTTGCTCATCTCTTCAGAAAGAATAATCCCGCAAACATGATCGCGTTCGCAATATTGCCCGTGCAAACGATGTGAAACGGCAAGAGCAGCAAAAAGAGCGGCAACGTGTTGAACACGCACACCCAGCGCGGCAGCACCGTCGTACCCGTGACAACAGCGATAAAGAACGACACCGTAAAAGAGAGCAGGCCAAAGTAACAGACATACATCGTCACGGACGTTTTCTTAAAAAATTCCACGATGACGGCCCGCGCCTCCTCGGTCTTGTTCATGTGGAGATAGAACCACTCCACCGCGCCGCAGAAGACGTGATGCGCCACGCCCGGCAGCAAAAAGAGGATGCCGTCCGCAAGCATCAGCGCGCCGCACACGGGCGACTGCGGCAGCACCCACGCGCCAAGCGCCAGATACGCGGGCATGGCCGCCGTCATCGCAAACGCACCCAGCACCATCGAGCGCATCGGCCTTTCCGTAGGCGTTGCGCCCATGACGGCAGAGAGTTTTTTGTTGTTCAGCAAGCGAAAGTCGAATCGCCCGCCGTCCAGCAATGTGATGATCCGGTCGCAGTACAGCAGCGCCAGATGCACCGCGCAGGCGAGCGGGAGAAGGCATTTCAGCAGCGTGACGCTCATTTTTCCTCACTCTTTCCGGCAAGGCTCTTCCCGTGCGCGGCGCTGACCTCCTGCTCAAACTGCTCGGGATGCTCGCCCGCAAGACCGCCGTGGCCCAGGTCGGTGAATATCTTCACGGCAAAGGGATACCCGCTTGCTTTCAGCGCGCCGAGGTTTTTCGACAGCTTTTTGTCCACGCTCCCCTTGATGCCGTACCAGAGGTGCATGTCCGTCTTGGCAAACAGCGAGTAATCCGTCTTCTTGCCGATCAGGTAATGGTCCTGATTCCGCCAGCTTTTCCACGTCGCCCTGCCGTAGAGGATGCGCTCGGCCTCCTCGAGCGTTCGGCCCGAAATTTTGGCAAGGAATCTCTTCCGCCGCGGGCCGGGATGGCCCATGACCGCGTAGAAAAGTCCCGTGAAGAAAAAGCAGTAGACGTCCTTGCCCCATTTGCTCTTGATGTTGGGGTAATCTCGAAGTCCCATTCCGTCGGCGATCGTGGTCGTGACCGTCAGGCGCTTGTCTGCCAGCACCTCCATCAGCACGCGGCAGCCGTAGGAAATGCCGTAGAGAATGTCGATCTTCCCGCCGTAATGCTCGACCACATAGTCGCCTAGGCGTCTTGCCTCGTCCATGGGTGAAACAAATTCCGTCTCCGGCTCGCCGGGGTTGAAGCCGTCGTAGGCGACGAGCACAACGTGATACCGCTCCGCCAGTTTTTTGGCCGTGGGAAGCATGCCAAGGTAGCTCACGCCGCCGCCATGCAGCATGACCATGAGCTCGGAGTGCTCCTGCCCGAATTCAAAATACTTCACACGCTCTTCTCCTTCCCCACGATGCTCTTGACGAGCGCCGCCCACTCCTGCGGGTGGCAGGCCAGCAGCTCTTCGTGCTGCATATCCTGCTCATGGATAATGGGGTGTGCGAAGTGCTGCTCGTAGCGGGCGCGGTACTTTTCGCCCATCTTGAGCGCGTAGAAGATATGAATTTCCGTCCCCGGCACGTCGAGCTTGTCGGGCAGCGGCGTGACAAGATCGGAATAGAACTGATTTTTGCAGCTTTGCTGCGTCAAATAGGGCCGCGCCCCGCCGAGTATCCGTAGGAACGCCACGCCGTAATCACCCATCTGCCGCATCTGCTTTTCCACGCGCTTTTGCAGAAGCGGCGACTTGAACCTGCCGTCGCGCAGCATCGGGAACATCAGCGACAGCAGAAGATTCGTCTGCAATTTTGCCGCGAATTTCGAGGACTGGTCCAAGTCCGAGCTGCCGAGGATGCCGTAGTCCATGCGGATGTTCCCCCTTGCGGCCAGAAGGCCAACAAACGAGCCGCCGAGCGAGCAGCCGTAGGCTGCGCGGATGTGCCCGACGCAGTTTGCCTTGAGGTAGTCCTCGATCTTCGCCGTCTCTTCGAGCATCGTGGGGAATTCCGTCCGTTCGGTCTCATCAAAGCCGTCGTAGCTGACGCAGAGCACGCGGTACTCGTCAGAGAGCAGCGGGATCACGTGGCCGAAGTTGCCCTTCCAATGGCAGCAGGTGCCCGGCAGCAGCAAAATGACCGGCGCAGTTTCTTCGCCGAACGCATAGACCTTCATCGCTCCTGACCTTGCTTTCTCACTTTTGTGCCGTGATGCAGAGCCAACCCTTTTCGCTCTTGTGAATTTGAATATTGCGGAAGCCGGTCTGCTCCAAAATGTTCTTGAGTTGAACGTCTTTATAGATTGTCATGCCGTCGATCTTCTCTGTCCACTTCTCGTCCTTTTCGTTGTCGCCGCCGCACTCGTTGCAGATGAGAAACATGCCGTCCGGTTTGAGCACTCGGTGGACTTCCCGGAAACTCTGCAAAAGGTCCGGCCAGAAGTAAATTGTCTCAAATGCGGTGACCAAATCAAACTGGTTCGCCGCGAAGATGAGATCGGCAACGTTCCCCTGCAAAATGACGCAGCGGCCATTCAAAATGGCGTCCTCGTTGACCTTTTTCGCCTTTTCGACGCTGACGGGCGAATAGTCGACGCCTTTGACCTCGCCGTTTGGGCACTTTTTGAGCATCGTCCTGATGTTCGCGCCTCCACCGCAGCCGCAGTCCAGCACGCGCGCATTCTTCGCAATCTCCGCAAACTGCAAGCCCCAGTCCGCGAGCGCGCGGTGGCCGACGTTCATCATTGCGAGCATCAGCTTCCCGCCAAGGCCCTCGGGCTTGCGGGTATTTTCAAAAAACGACATATTTTCTCCTTTTTTCTCACTTGACCCACATCACGAGAAGACCCGTGAGCATGCTGATGATGACGAGAAACAGCGACCCCGGGAAGAGCATCCCCTTCACGTGGAACCACTTCTGCGCGTAGGCCTTGTCCATGTGCTCAGTCCCCGGCAGGCGGAATACTTTCAGATGCGCGAACAGCACCCAGTCGAGGAAAAACGTGTCCCACGCGCCGACGATCAGAAAGAGGATGGCCGCGAATTCCGCGCCCGTCCAAAAGCTGTCCGCCCCGGCAAGGATGGCCCCGTACGTCAAAAGCACCGTGAACAGCACGATGCCAAAGCCCTTGAACGCGATGGTGCGGCCGCTGAGCGGCGCGACCGGAACGTGCTCGTACGTCTTGAAATATTCCTCCTGAATATCAGGCGGATAGTTGTGCACGCCGATCTCCGGATGCTTGATTGTGGGGATCATCACCAGCGCCGTGAAAAGTGCCGTAAAAACGACCGCTTCTACCCAAACCGTACTCCAAATCATGGATATTCCTCCTCACTTTTTCTCCAGCACAACGATGCGGTTGGAGATATTGCTGACCGCCGGAATCTTGCCGAGCAGCTTGTAGACCGGTGCAAATTCCGCCATGCCCTCGCACAGGCTGTGCTCTTCGACAAGGTGGAAATCCGGCAGCAGCGCGGCGAGCGCCGCGCCGTTCTTGACGCCCCAGGTGAACTTTGCCTTGCTCGCCTCGATGGACTTTTCCTTAAAGCGCTTCACGACCATCGGGTTCATTGTCTCGACGAACACGGTCACGCTCCCGAAGCGCCCGGCGATCACTTCAAAGATGCGCTGCACGTCCGCTTCGCTCAGGTACATGGTAAGCCCCTCTATGATGACGAGCACCGGTGTGCCCTGCTCGGCTATCTCTCCGCCCCAATCGTCCATTGCGGACATGGCGATCTGCGAGATATTCCCCGTCTCCGGCAGGAGCTTTTCGCGCACGGCGATAGTCTCCGGCAGGTCGAGGTTATACCAGTGGGCATAGCCCTCCATGCGGTAGCAGCGCGTGTCGAGCCCGCAGGCTATGTTGACGACGGCCGCGCCGGGATGCGCCGCAAGCCACGCCGACGTGAGCTTATCCAGCACGATCGTGCGGGCGATGACGCCGCTGTGCATGGGCGCGTCCTTATCCGCAAGCGAGAAGTCATAATCGAGCGCGCCGATGATCTCCTCGGCCTTCGCATCGTGTATCGCGCCGCGGCCGCGGCTCTCCTTAGCGCGGGCGTAAACCGTCTGTAACATAGTCTCCGGTACGCCGGTGAGCTTTATTTTTTCATCCATGTCATTTTACCTCCTCTGTCTTCAGCTGCCGCCCTGCCCAGACGGCGTTTGTCGTCATCCAGATGCAGAGCGCTGCGTTCCCTGAGCCTTGGCTCAGTACAAAATCCCAAGTGGAAACCTCCGCGCCCAGCAGCTGCCGAATGTCCGGAATCAGAACAAATACGAGCTGCCAGACGAGCTGGTGAAATATGAACATCCGCCGCGGCAGAACCGTCTTCCCCGTCAGCACCGCGTAGGCGCTGCCGAGGATGAGCAGGAACATGCCCGCGTAGGAGATCAGCATCGGTGAGTTCAGGCGCGCATACTGCGCCTGAATGAGCGCCGCGGTCTCCTCGCGGCCTAAAAGCGGGGCGAGCGTGCTCGTCCAGTCGGCAAGGCTGCCGATGAACAGATGCAGCGCTCCGGCGGAGCTTACGTAGATAACTCCTCCGATGAGGATGGCAAGCCGCGTCTTGCGGTGCTCGGGCTTTATCTGGTCTCGGCAGGCGCGCACGGTGAAGAAGCCCAGCGCCATGCCGGTGAGCCCCGTCGCTATCAGCAGCGGCAGCCGCCACGGCTCGTATGCTCCGCTCAGGTAATATTCCCGCGCGAACAGTCCGCTGTCTCCGTTGAATGCGGGGATAACGCTCAGACACAGGTCGCCGACGAGCATCAGCAGCGCGCCGAGGGCACCGAGCAGGCAGTCCCGCCGGTAGCTTTTAAGGTCAAGCGTCATGCGTTCTCACCCTTTCCGGCAGACGAACCATGCGATGCCTTTAAGGCTCCCGACAGTCACGTCCGCGTACATGCTCTCAAGCCGCGCCTTCAGGCTCGATACGGTCTCATAAGGCGGGGTGAAGAACTTCATCCGCTCATAGAGTCTGCTGACAAAGCGGTCTGTCCTCCTGCACTCACCGGCAACGTAGAAGCAGCCGCAGAATGTCCCGCCGGGTTTGAGCACGCGGAGCGTCTCGCGGTAGGCCGCCTCCGTATCAGGGAAAGCGTGAAAGCCGTTGAGCGACAGGACTACATCAAAAGTCCCGTCCTCATACGGCAGCGCGCCGACGTCGCCATGACTGAATGAGACATTTTTTAGCCCAAGCTTTTCTGCCTTTTCGCGCGCCTGACCCATCATATCTGGCGAATAGTCAAGGCAGGTGATATCCGCGTCCGGCAGCGTCTTATAGACCGGCATGGTCAGGATGCCCGTGCCGACGGGGACCTCCAGCAATTTCCCGGAAAATCCCTCCGGGATGCCGGACAGCGCTTTCTCAAGATAATCGTCGCACTCCGCCTTGTCCATGTCCCATACCAAACGGCACACTGCCTTGCCGCCCGGCGTGGAGCAGGTTATCATTCCGTCATAAAAGCTGTTGCTGCCCGTCATGCGATAGGCACTGCGTATCGCGTCCTTGCGTTCCATAAGCTCCCTCTTTCTCTGTTAAATTTCTTTAACCCGCGGTTATAAGTTAGATGCGACTAACTCTTGGTGGCTTTACAAGTTCCCCAAAAGCCTCACAGAGTTTCTTTGACAAATTTTAAAAAAGCTCTTTGCACGCTCCGCGCACAAGTGTCTCCAAAACCTTTGGATAAAGCTCCCCTATCTGCTCCTGATGCGAGACTGTCAGAATAAGCCCGCGCACCGTCGCCGCGGCCAGGGCCATGCCGCCCTTGGGCTGCAAACCGCTGCCCTCTAAAAGCGCGCGGATGTGTACCTCATCGTCGTGGTAATGTGCGGACTTGACCTCCTGCGGCAGCCTGCGCAGCAGAAACTCCGCATCGTTCTCGATAAAGACAAGCGCCCGCGTCTCGGACAGCCACCGGCACATTCCAAGTATCGCCGCCTCCGCGCGCTCAGCAGGGGGCAGTGCGGCGTTATCCCGCAGCGCCTGCTGCGCCACGGCGTAGCCCTCGGTATGTATATCCTCCAGCGCGGCAAAAAACAGCAGCTCCTTGGAGTCAAAAAATTTATAGAACGAGCCCTTGGATATGCCGACCGCCTCGGCAAGCTGCTCGACCGAGGTCTTGCGCATGCCGATGGTGACTCCGCAGTGCCGCGCCTCGCGAATCAGCTCTTTCCGGATCGATTCATTTTGCTCTTCTGAAAATGCCACTGTGCGCGCCCCTTAAACTTTTGACTGAATTTACTCTTTCGGTCAAATGATAACAACATTCCTTTCAAATGTCAAGTCGAACATATTTCCCAAATGGCAAAAAATCCGGGATAACATGAGCGTTATCCCGGATCCATATTTATTTCTTGAGCTGGCGGATCATCTCGTCGCAGACCTCGTCCATGTCCCCGACTATGCCGTAGTCGCAGTAGTTGAAGATGGGGGCGTGCGGGTCCTTATTGACGGCGATGAACTTGCCCGCGTCGACGCCGGTGACGTGGTTCACCGCGCCCGAGATGCCGAAGCCGATATAGAGCTTGGGCTTTATCATGACGCCGGACTGGCCGACCTGAAGCTTATATGGCAGAAGCTCACGGTCAACGATCGGGCGGGTGCAGGCGATCTTGCCGCCGAGCAGTGCCGCGAGCTCGCGGTACTTCGGCAGGCTCTCATTCTTCATGCCCGCGCCGACGCAGACGATAGTCTCGCAGTTTGCGATGTCAAGCTCGGGGTCGAATGAGTCGGCGGTGAAGCCAAGGAACTTTGTGCGTATCTCGCTCACGGGGAAGGAGACCTCCTCGTGTATCTCTTCTATCTCGGCCTTTCTGCCGACGGGGGCATACTTGAAGGTGCCGGGGCGGATGGTGCCGACCTGCGGACGGAGCACGGGGATGGTTATGACGGCCATGATCTTGCCGCCGGCGGCGGGCTCAACGAACTCGATGTCGGTAGTCTCGGGGTTATAGATGAGCTCGGTCGCGTCGCTGGTGCAGCCGGTCTCAAGCCGGGCAGCAAAGCGCGGGGCAAAGTCGCGCCCGTTGGTCGTGCCGCCGACAAAGACAGCGGAGGGATTATATTTGCGGCAGAGAACGGTGAAGAGGTTAGTGTAGGCTTCGGTATTGTATCTGGCGTAGCCGGTGCCGGAGACGTAGATGACGCCGTCTATACCGCAGTCCTTGATCTTATCGATCTCGCTCTCGGGGAGGGTCCCGGCAATGACGGCGATGAGCTTATCACCGGATTCGTCGCACAGCCTGCGCGCTTCGCAGCACAGCTCGAGCGCGACGGGGTGGACCTGCTTTCCGTCATGCTCTATGTATACCCACATGTTCTTGAAGTTCTTCTTATCCATAGCTGCTCCCCCTCTCAGTCCTTGATAAGCGAAATGAGCTTTGTAACGGTCGCTTCCGCGCTGCCCTCATCGAGCATGACGCCGGGCTCCGGCATGACCGGCGGGAACATGCGCGGCACCTTTGTGGGAGAGCCGGGGTCGCCGATGCGGTCAAGGTCAAGGCCGGGGATGTCCTTGGAGGTGAGCGTCGTTATGACGGCCTTCTTGGAGGCCATCCAGTTTTTGAGGCTGGGAAGGCGGAGAGGATAGTTTTTCTTTTCCATTGTGAAGAGGCAGGGCATGGTAACCTCAAGCGTCTCCGTCCCGTTCTCAAGCTCGCGCTCGACCGTGAGCTTTTTGTTTTCAAGGTCGATGTCCTTTATGAGGGAGGCGCTGGTTATCTGCGCCGCGTCAAAGCGCTCGGCAAGCTGGCTGCCCATCTGACCGGTCGCGCCGTCGAGAGTTTCCTTGCCGCAGAAGATCAGGTCAAACTTGCCCGCGGTGTTCGCGGCGGAGACGATGGAATAGCTCGTTGCGAGGGTATCGGCGTTGCCGAAAGCGCGGTCGGTAACAAGTATCGCCTTATCTGCACCGACGGCGAGGCATTCGCGCAGCACCGCTTCCGCGGCGGGAGGCCCCATGGTGATAAGCGTGATCTCCGCGCCGTAGGTCTCCTTGACCTTTACCGCCGCGGAAAGTGCGTTTGCGTCCAGAGGGTTGAGTATAGCGGGTACACCGGCGCGGATAAGATTGCCCGTTTCGGGATCCATGCGCATCTGGTCAACATCCGGGACCTGCTTTACGCATACAAGAATTTTAAGCATGCTGTGCCACCTTTCAGTTTATATAGTTTTCTTACTTATTTGTTCTTCAGTTCAATGAGCGTGTGGAGCGTGTCACGGCTGCGGATGGAGCAGAGATAGCCGCCGTCGATTTCGCTCACGCGGATAACGGCCCTGGTGTCGAGCGCAAGGGGCGCATGGTATATGACGCGGATCGATGAAAACTCCCCGTTTCCGTAGGCCTCATCGGGCAGCGCTTCGAGCGCATAGCCGAGATAGTGGGTGTTATGTACATGGTCGTTGAAGTCGAGATCGGCGCGGCGGATGGTGAGCGGCAGCTCGCACAGGCACTCCTCCGGCTCATGCAGGCGCGGCGGCTTGACATCGAAAACGCCCTCCTGCTCCGGGGCATAGGCATCCAAAAGCTCATCAGAGATGCGCACAAGACGCTTCCTTTGCATATCATACAGAGTAAAGGTAAGGCTCGCGCGGATGACCTGCTCATCCCCTGCTGTCATGACGAACTGCCTGTCCATCGTATAGGGTTTTTCCGAGCGGCGGATCCATGTGGCGGCGCTCAGTTCCTCCTCCCTTTCGGGGTAGCGCTCTACCTCAAGGCGCCAATCGGTTATCAGCCATGAGACGTCCCCTTTGACTACGCTGTCGCCGATGCTGTGCATATGGTGCTCGGCCACGGCTTCAAAAAGTTTCAGTATAGATTCCGGATAGAGCCTGTTGTATCTGTCATAATCGCTGTAGCGCGTCTGCAATTTGTCTGTGAAGTGCATGCGGGAGTAGGTTCCTTTCGCTTATCTGTTATTATGTATTCATAATGCGGCGGAAATCAGTACAAGCACCCCGAGCACCGCCAGATGCAGGGGGTATATCATGTAGAAAAAGAGCTTGACGGGTCTGCCGCGTCTGCCATTATACAGCAGCACCGGGATCACTGCAAGTGCTGCGGCAGCAAAGTATGCCCAGTTGTGGATATAAACGACGTATTCGGCATAGCACCAGAGCAGCAGCACAGCTGCCTGAAGCGGTTTTGAGCGGCGAGAGAACCAAAGGAACATCATCAGTGCAAAACCGTACCAGCCGTAGTCCGAATTCGGAAGAATACATATGGCGCAGATAACGAACGCCGCAAGGCACGCAAGTGCTTGGCCGAAATTGGCCGGCCGGCTCACAAGCATCGCCAGCACGGACATACCCGCGAGCGAGACGGCGAGGGTATAGAATACGTTCGTTTCAAAGCCGAGCAGGCACGCTCCCCCGGCGGACAGCTGCACGACGGCGAGCATGAACGCCGCTGCAAGCGAGACGACCGACGTGTCCCGGCGCACGCAGAAATACCACACGGCGCACACAGCGAGCACTGCGGGGACAGCAATATACCACGGCCAGAGGAGTGCAAAGCCGCTTACTGCCGAGAGTCTGTAATTCTCCTGACTGAAAACTATGGTATACGGCAGCTGCGACACGGCGGCAAACAGCACGAGCCGTGAGAGATATTTCCCACGATTCGAGGTCTTTTCAAAGCCGTTCACCAGCAGGAAGGCATAGAGCGGGAACGCGATCCGCCCGGCGGTGCGCATGGCGAAATAAAGTCCGTAGCCTATAAGGCTGCTGCTGTAGAGATAATACGCGCTGTGGTCAATGACCATCGTCACGAGTGCGAGGATTTTTATAGCAAATACGCTCATAGTGTTTCCCCTCCGCGCTTCTGCTTCAGGAGCTTTCTGTACGGGGCAAGCCGCCGGTGGTTGAGCCGCGGCTCGATCTTCGCACGTAGCTTCTCATTGCGCATCAGAAGTCCCAGAACCGACAGGCGCAGCGAATAAAGCCATTTCCGCTGCGGGAAATCATAGAGACCGTGAGCCTTGAAGTATTCGTTGTCCGCCCTGGATATTCCTCGAACCGGCCAGAGCCAGTCACGCAGCAGCTTCTGCCCGGCGATGCCGCGGAAGTCCTGCGGCGGAGCATACCTATGCTCAAGGGCGTAGGCAAGCTTTTTAGCGACAGATTGGAGCTGCGCGGTATCCGACGCTAAGCCCGCAAGAAAGCTCTGCGACATTTCCGCTCTCGCTTCCAGCACGGCGATGAGGTTTTCCTCAGTCTCATATTCGCCGTTTATTATATACGCTGTGGGCTTGCCGCGCGCGGGATCGCGCAGAGCGGTGAAAAATCCGCGGTCATCAAACATCTTGAAGCGCGCGCCCATGCTGTGATCGCGCGGGGTGAATGCGTAGACTATCGCGTCGGCTCTGTAAATGTCCGCAAGGAAAGCATCAAAGCCGTCGTCATAGACGCATCTGCCATCATAGCGGCAGTTCAGGCAGCCGAGGCAGCCGCCCTTAAATTGAAAGTCCGCAATGTTCACAAAGCGCGTTTTATAAGGAAAGGCCGCGGCAAAGTCCTTCACCATCGCTCGCAGGCTCTCGTCCTCCTCGCGCAGGTCTCCGACGATGACGGTGTCATAGTCCTCGGGCTTCTTTGACGGCTCAAGGCAGCATTCATATTCTCTCTGTGCCGCGGGCACAGGGCTGCGCGAGGTCTCGGATATCTCATTCTCAACGCAGAAAACGGCATAGCGGAAGAACGCCTCAAGCTCGCTTCTCCCCTGCTCGGTCAGCAGATCCTCCGTCCCCGCGGAGAGTCCCTTAACCACGCGCATGCCCATATCATTGCAGTTGTCCTCAATGAAGCGCTGCGCGGTCATGTCATAAAAATGCAGCGAGGTAGAAAGCTGCGAGGTGAAAACTCCGGTGAAGTCCGCCCCCGAGGCTTTCAGCAGCTCAATGAACCTGTGCAGCTGGGATGGGACAAGAAAATCATACACCGGGTAGGCAAAGATGAGCAGGTCGCAGGAGGCGACGGCCTCGGTCGCGCCGCTCATGTCGCGCTCAAAAACGTGGATACCGGAGCCGGCGTTGAGAAATTCAAACTCATGCTCAGGAAAAGTCTGTTCAAGATAGAGACAGCTTTGCAGCGTGACGCTGAACCTGCCGCGCGGCGAACCGTTTATTATGAGAACTTTCATGCCCGCTCCTTTCCGTGTTTGTAATAGATATATGATTATATAGTTTACCGCATATTTGGATAAAAATCTACAGCATTTCTATAAAAAGTGCGGACTGAAAAATCAGTCCGCAAACAGGGTTGTGGGATAAAGATATGAGCCGCGGCCTTTCATATGAAAGGCCAATTGGATAAGCTGTGCTTAAATAATAATACTCTTTCTTTATTTTGTAAAGAGCGAAGAAAGTCGAAAGCACACTTCTTTTATACAATGTATAATTTAATTTCCGCTGGGAAGAATATTGGGGAAAACATTTTGAGAGGAGCCATTTGCATGATAATGGATCGTATAGCGCTTGTGCTGGCAATCGTCGGCGGTATCAACTGGGGCAGCGTCGGTCTGTTCCGCTTTGACATAGTCGCATGGCTGTTCGGCGGCCAGACGGCGACGGTCAGCCGCGTGATATACACGCTGGTCGGCCTGTCTGCGCTCTGGTGCATATCGCTGCTGTTCCGCAGCGACTCCGTCACCGACGACGGCATCTGAAATATCCGAACACTGCAAACACCGCCGCGGCTGTTATGGCCGCGGCGGTGTTTTTAATATTAATGCCCGTGGGGCTTGCGGTCGAGGATGTTCTTCTCGGTGGTGAGGTCGGCATGCAGGAGGTCTGCCGCGATGATGCCGAGCGGTATGAGCGCGAAGAACATGGCCTTTCCGAGGAATACGCCCGCGAGCAGCACCGAGGATATGACGCCGGCGAGGAACATCCCGAGCATCCCAAGGTGCAGGAGCATTCGGGAGACGTAGGGCGATTTATCCTTATGCCGGATGGCCTTGCTTATGGCAACGCCGACCTGCCGGACGTGGTTTGTGCAGAAGGTCGTCGCCATAGGGACGCTCTGCGCCTGGCGGAAGGTGTTATACTGCATGGAGCAGATGAAGTTTATCATCACCTGACTGATCTGATACGGGGCAGTCTCCGGGATGAGCGCAAGCACGACGACTGTGAGCATCTCGAGGAGAATAAAGAGCGTGTCCCAGCGGATGAGCCGCAGGCGCTTTATCGGCAGGGCGATATGCTCCGACACGAATGAGCCGAGCAGATACGCGCTTATCGGGAGGAGATAATATGCTGCATGCGCAAACTGTCCCCTGCCGAGTGAGAGCCCAAGAAGGACGATGTTTGCCGTCTGCGCGTTGCAGAACACTCCGCCGCGGATAGAATATGTGAAGCCGCCGAAAAATCCGCCAACCATCATGAGCAGCAGGAACACCCAGCGCTTTTCACATTCGAGGTACTCGTGCTCATCAACGGTAACGGTCTCGGTTATGTGCAGCTTTTTGTCCGGAGTCTCCGAAACACTGACGTCGATATCCGCGCCCTCAGGGATCCGGAACTCGCCCTCGGGGCTGTCTATGATCTGCGATTCGACGTCCGTATACTCTGCTGTTTCTTTTTTTGTCTCTGTTTCCATGATCTTTTTTCACCTGAGAATAAAGTATATTATAGCACACTGTGCCGCTGTGAGCAGCGCAAAGCCCCAGCGGAAATACCAGTGCTTTGTCTTATGATGAAACACGTACATACCGAGCAGCCCACCCGGCGCGCCGAAGAGCGCGGCAAAGCTGAACAGCGTCTTTTCGCTCACGCGCCGCCGGTGCGTGACGGCAAGGCGCTTATCAATGCCCATAAGGCAGAAGAGCACCGCGCTCATCACAAGCACAGCGGCAAGGCATACATAGCTTTTCACGTCCATATACGCCCCCTACTCAAGCGCGCCGAAGTACCAGCCGGAAACGCCGTTGTGCTTGACGAAGTATCCGCGCGAGGTCTCCTCCACAACGCTCACCTTATCCCCCGCGTGCAGAGGCAGGACATAATCGGTGCAGTCGTTGCAGTCGGTAAACTCCTCCGGCTCGAAGAGATACTTTGTGAGGATATCCATTTCATAGCCGGTACGGACATGGCGGCAGTGTGAGAACTCCGCGCCGCGCTCAAGCACCTGCACACGGCTGTCGCCCCAGCGGATGTAATATGAGCGTCCGCCCTCCGCCTGAGCCTTCAGCACCGTGCGGACGGGGAACCGGTCATAGGATGTAAAGGAAATATCGTCGCCGTTTATCCCGGAGATGATAAGGCAGTTGAGCTGCCCGTCGTCCTTGAGCACACACGCGCCGTCGATGCTGGCGATATGGCGCTGCCGGTCGATTATCGGGTTTGCGCAGACCTTGTCCTCGCCGTAGAGCACGACGGGATAGTGTCCGACGACGACCCATTTATCGAAGCTGAAGCCGAGATCCATGAACCTGTCGCAGCGCAGCAGCTTGCCCTCGGTGTGCGCTTCGAGCGGCTTTCCGGGGTAGACGGCGGCATGCGCGAAGATATAGTTCCCGCTCTCGATGGCATGCGGGAGAGAATCGAGAAAGGTAAACTCGTCCGGGAAAGCCTTGCCGAGCTTGAATTTATACTCCTGAAAATCCTGTATCTGCGCGGGGTTGTCCCCAAGCTCGTGGATCATGTCCCACAGCAGGCCGCTTTTGCGCCAGTTGACATACTTCATGATGCTGTCCGCCCAGCGGCTTTGTGTCTCGATGAATATCGCCGACCACTCATCACAGTTGCCCATGACGGTGTAGACATTCTCCCTTGAGGAAAGCTCCATGACGCGGTGCAGCATCTCAAGGCTCTGCGTACCCTTTTCAAGAAAGTCTCCGTCGATGATGAGGATATCGTCATCGCAAAAGCCCGCGCGGGAGAGCACCCCATCGAAATACGGGATGTTAGCGTGGATATCCGACACGACGAGGACGCGGCGCGCGGGGTCAATATCCGGTCTCAGGATCTGCGCCGGACGTTCATACACGCGCATCACGCGAACCCCCAAGCTTTCTCTCCATCAGCAGAAGCTCCCCCGCTGCGCCCGGCTGCGTCGAGAGCTGACGGAAGCCGCAGCGCTTATAAAACTTCAGCGCACGTTCATTATCCGAGGACACCAAAAGGCGCAGGGCATTGCGCTGCATATCCGCATAATCGCGCAGCGGGCGCGCGAGCAGCTGGATGCCGAAGCCCCGGCTGCGGTAATCCTCGCGCAGGTACAGCAGGCTTATCCAGCCATACTGAGCATGCGCGCCGCGGCGGGTGTCCATGTCGATAAGGCCGACAGGCTCGTCCTTATTATAAATAATGGAGACGGCTCTGTGATCGTCCGCATGGTGCGAGACGGCGGCGGCGTAATAGGTCTCGGGGGCGAAGCCGCGCAGGTCGCCGTGGGAAGTGCGCCACGTGTCGGCATAGCAGGAGATGTAATAGTCCCTGTGCTCGGCGGGGTCTATGTACTCATGGCGCAGGGAGATCTGATTGCCCGGGCGCGCAGCAAGCGCACCGCTCAGGTGGGAAAAGTCGTTTATATAGTCGGCGGTGAAGCTGCCCTTATCATAGAACAGGTGCATGACGCCGGTGTTCGACGGGATCGGCAGGTGCTCGGTATCGCCGATGGGGATGCCAAGGACTTCGGAGAGCATACAGCGGATCGCAACGCCGTGGCTGACGACGGCGACGGTGCGGTCAGGGTTATTCGCGGCGATCTCTCTGAGCGCTTCGGACGCACGGCGCGCCACCTGTGCATAGGTCTCCGCGCCGTCAAGCGAGAAGCGGTCCGGTTCAAATATGAACTCATGCAGCTTTTCAGGGCACTCATATTCAAGGTTCCCGAAGAACTCCGTCTCCCAAGACCCCATATGTATCTCGCGCAGACGTGCGTCAAGCTGCATCGGGACGCTGTGCCAGCGCGTTATCGCCGAGGCGGTCACGCGTGTGCGGTAAAGGTCGCTTGAATACAGCGCGTCTATCTTCACATGGCGGAAGCGTTCGGCGAGCGCGTCAATCTGCCGCAGGCCGAGCGGCGTGACGTCCCCGTCCCAGTTGCCCTGCATCATGCGGTAAAGGTTGCCCTCGGCCTGTGCGTGTCGTATTATATAAATTTCTGTCATAAGGTTTCCTCCAAACGCTTGACCGGCGAGAACATATAAAGTATAATATAATGACTCGGGTGCAGTCAGGCGTCGCGTAAATACACGTTATTATAGCCTGATTTTCCCGCTTATACAAGAGCTGCTTTGTTAAATCGGCGGTTCTTTTTTGAAGAGAAACAGGGTGAGTGGATCAATATGGTCAGAGCGGCGGCATTGGTGTCAGGCGATGGAGCAAAGCTTCAGGCGATCCTTGACTCCATGTATTTTAAAGAAATACCGGATTTTGAGCTGGTTGCGGTCATCTCTTCGGAGAAGGACGCTTACGCCATGAAGCGCGCGCTCAACGCGGGAGTCCCGGCCTATGTGGTCGATCCGGAGCTTTTCCCGAACATGACCAGCCACAGCATGGCGGTCGCGAACAAGCTGAAGGATATGGACATCGAGCTTGTCATCCTCGCGGGCTATGACATGCCGCTGGGCGTGATTCCCTACCAGTTCAAGAACCACATCATCGGCACCTTCCCGGCGCTCTATCCCGCGTTCGAGGACGCGGAGGGCGACGTGCAGCGCGCGGTACTTGAGCGTGGAGTCAAGATAACGGGGGCAACGGCTTACTTTGCCGACGCCGACGGCCGCGTCGGCGGGATAATCCTCCAGCGCGCCATTGAGGTCATGCCGGACGACACGCCGGATTCGCTGCGCCGCCGTGTGCTTGAGGACGCGGAGTGGAAGCTTCTGAGTCAGGCAGTGAGTCTCTACTGCGCGAACCGGCTCTCCATCCGCGGCAGCCGCGTGATAATAGAAGCGGAGACGGTAAGCTGAAAATGAAATCCGACGGCGGCTGCATTTTGCAGCCGCCGCTGTGAATTTTAAGCCTGAAAAAAGCCTCTCAGAGTTTTTCGCCGCGCACGGCGAAAAATAAATTTTGTCAAAGAATCTTTGGTTCTTTGACAATTAAAACAAAACGGAGCGGTCACCCGCTCCGTTTCGTTATATGGTTGAGGACAAAATGAAAAAGATGAAAAACTGTTACTTGCAGTTATTAATATACCCGAAAGATGTTTCGTATTAAACCGCAGAATTGTTTCAGAATTGTTAAATACAAAAATATTTTCGGCGTTCCCGGAAATATTTCCGGGGCAGGTCAGTCAAATGTGATGTTCCACACGCAGTCGGATGGGATCTCGCCCGGTATCGCCGCGAGATACGGCTCCCCGTCAGGCGCAGGCAGGTAGTATACCGCGAGCTTCGTGCCGAGCCATGCGCCTATCGGCGTGGCGATGTCTGCGGCATCCGTCCCGTCGGGCGCGATAAGCTCCTTTATGACCGCCGCTCCGTCCTCGAGATATGCCGCGCATATCCCGCCGCCGCAGGCGTACAGTCCGCCGCCGAGCTCTTCGCAGAAGCGGCGCTGGAACTCCAATGTTGTGTGTGCGGGACGCAGATGGCAGCGATCCTTGAGCAGCGCTTCGCGGCGCTGGCCGTACTCCGATGATGAGAGGCTTTGGACAGGAGGAGCAGCCGCCGCAGATTCGGCCTCAAGGCGCTGCCGGCGCAGGGCGCACTCGGTGCCGAGGATGGTCTTATACCATGCGTACAGTGACTCCTCCGCCGGGAGCGTGCATATCACTTCCGCGCCGCGTGCGCGTGCAAGCTCCGCGCTGCGCTCCGTGAGCGCGCGGCCTATACCGCTGCCGCGAAACTCCGGTGCGACCGCGACGGCGTAGATATATCCGCAGGTCTGCACCTTTCCGCTGGCGCTTACAAGCTCCATGCCGGTGACGGCGTAGGCCGCGCCCGCGATCTTTCCGTTTACCTCCGCGACGACGGCGGTGCCCATATCGGGCAGCAGCTGGAGAAAGGAATTTACGAGTCCCTCGCTGTCGCCGAACACCGCCTGCCACAGCGCGGACATTTCCGGAATATCGCCGCCGCGGTACTCGCGGATAACAGCGTCACTCATCGCGCATCCTCGCCGTGAACTTTCTGACCATGAACTCCGGTTTATACGAGAGCTTCGAGGTGCGCAGGGATTCAAGCCCCATGTCGTCCTCGCGGTTCATGTACAGAAGCTCCGGGTGGTTCTGCATGACCATGCGCGTAAGCTCGCGGCAGACCATGGGGTACGCGCCGTTGATGTCGATATCGGCCTTTTCAAAGTGAACGTCAAAGGTATCGCGCCCGGCCATCTCGCCCATCGAAAAGCCGATGATCTTCCCGCCCGAGCGCAGCACGCCGCCCTCAAGGCCGAGCTTTTCATACACGGCGAAGGCGCGCATTATCGCGTCATGCTCATAGTGGATGCTGCCGTCGAGACGGGCGTAGTTCTCCTCCGTCCACATGTTCAGCATATCGAGGCAGCCGGGAATAAGCTCGCGCGTCAGCGGGACAAAGTCCCAATCGTGCTCCGCCTCGAAGCGGTTGCAGTGGTTCTTCTTCCCGTGCAGAGCCTTGCCGGAATAGGTGGAGAGCTTTTCGGCGGAATAGATATAATCTGCGCAGTCGACGTCCTCGCTGTACTCGAACGCGCCGGGGTACTCCTTATCGAGCATCTCGCGGTGTGCCTCGGTTATGCCGCGCAGCGTCATGGGGTAGCCCTTGAAGCGGGCAAACTCCCGTATCGCCTCGACTGCCGGGCGCAGCGGCCCCGTGCCTATCGGGAAAACGAAGGTGGGCTTGCCCTCGTAACGCAGTTTGGTTAGCATCCTGTCCCCGCAGCGGCAGACAAGCTGGCGGTAATGCTTGTCCCAGATATAGATGTTTCCGAAGTTATAGTCAGCGCTCCGGCTGTTTTCGTTCATAACTATTTCGTCCACCCACGCCTTGTCCGCGAGGGTGACGGTCTTGAATTCTACCATAGGATGATTTTTAATATACGCCGTCACAGACGGCTTTGATTTCCTTTCTGAGAGCACGCAGATCCATGAACGCATCCGGGCGCTTGCCCTGGTCGCGCAGCAGCGCCGAGGGATGAAAGGTCGCCATGACGCGGCGCTGGTCAATATCGAACCACTGGCCATGTTCACGGGTGATGCGGAAGTCCTCTTTTATGATTTTCATTGCGGCGATGCGCCCAAGGCAGACGATTATCCTCGGCTGCACGAGTGCGATCTGACGCTCCAGCCACTGCCAGCATGCGTCCTGCTCGATGCCGAGCGGGTCGCGGTTCCCGGGCGGGCGGCATTTCACGATGTTCGCGATATACACCTTGCTCCGGTCGAGGTCGATCATCTGAAGCATATCGTCCAGCAGGTGCCCCGCGGGGCCGACAAAGGGAATGCCCTGCTTGTCCTCCTGCTCGCCGGGGCCTTCGCCGATGAGCATTATCTGCGCCTGTTCATTGCCGACGCCGAAGACGAGGTTCCGCCGCGTCTCGCACAGCGAGCAGCCGCGGCAGGCGGCGCAGTCTCTTTTTAGATTTTCCCAGCTGTCCATAAGCTATTCCTCCGATGCCGACGCCAGACTCAGCAGCAGCTCGCGCCGGTTGTTGTCGGGGTACTCCATCACGTAGCCGAGCAGGAAGCTCAGCATTTCCCCAAGCTCGCGCCCGCGCAGACCGAGCGCGGCGAGATCGTCCCCGTCGACGGCAAGCTGCTTCATTGAAAAGCACTCGCCGCTTTTTATCACCGCTTTGAGCGCGCGGCAGCTGCTGCCGCCGCAGAGCGCGTCATGGCAGCGCGCGGCGCAGCTGACGCTGTCGACCCCGTACTGGCGCAGGAGCTTTTTCCACTCGAGCCGGCTTCCCGGCGCTGGGGACTCCAGCATTTCACACGCATCATTGCAGCAGCGGATGCTTCGGCTGTCCAGCCGAAGCGCCGTGAGAAACTGCTCTGCGCTCCTTATCGCGCCTGCGGCGGTGAGCAGCCGGCACAGCGCCGCCCAGCGCTCTAACGCCTTCTTCGGCAGCGCCGCGATGCGGTGCAGCTGCTCTTCCTCCGGTGCGATGCGCCGGTCAAGGTACTTATCGATAAGCCCGAGGGAGATCACCGTATGCAGCGTCTCCGGCCGGGCGGTGAGGAGTATCTTCTCGACCTCGGCACTGACCCGCTCCGCGGCAAGTCCCGCAGCGAGGGGCGCTTTCTTCCCGATTGCGGCCAGGGTCGCCGGTTCTATCTCAAAGCCGAGGCGGGAGGAGAAGCGGAAAGCGCGGAGCATGCGCAGCGCGTCCTCATCAAAGCGCTTTTCGGGCGCGCCGACGCAGCGGATGCAGCCGCGGCGGATATCCTCAGCGCCGCCGTAGGGGTCGATAATGAGCCCGTCGGCGGAGACGGCCATCGCGTTCATCGTGAAGTCGCGCCGCATGAGGTCGGTCGTCAGGTCGCCGACGAAGGCGACGCTGCTCGGGTGACGGTGATCGGCATAGTCACCCTCGGAGCGGAAGGTCGTGACCTCCGCGCTGCGCGAGCCGATGACGACTGTCACGGTGCCGTGCTTTATCCCGGTCGGCCTTGAGCCGGGGAACACATCCAGAACCTGCTCAGGCAGCGCCGAGGTGCAGATATCCCAGTCCTGCGGGCGCACACCGAGGAGGATATCCCTCACGCAGCCGCCGACGAGATAGGCGGCAAAGCCCCGGGACTGGAGCGAAAACAGTATTTGTCTGACATATTTCGGCGGAGTCACGTTTGCCATTATGCTCTCTCCGGTTTGTTGATAGAAAAGTGACGGGATAATATATACTTGCAAGAAACCCGCGCGCGTATTATAATCAGTACCGCACAAATGATTTTATCATTTTTTCCGCGGCGTATCAATAGCATTTCTGTGACAGAATAAAACCATATCTGGAGACATATATGACTGAATTTGAAAATTTTCTTTCCCCCGGCAGGAAAGGGCATCTCATAGGCATAGGTGGAGTGTCCATGTCCTCGCTGGCCGAAGTGCTCAACGGCATGGGGCTGAGTATCACCGGCTCCGACATGAACGAAAGCTCCAACGTCCTGAACCTCAGGAAGAAGGGCATCCCCGTCGCCATCGGCCACAACGCGGAGAACATCACCGACGATGTTGAATTTGTCGTGCGCACTGCGGCAGTGCATGATGAGAACCCCGAGATCAAGGCCGCGCATGCCAAGGGCATCCCGGTGTTCGAGCGCACCCAGGCCTGGGGCGCGATATCCAAGGACTATGACAACGCCCTGTGCATCTGCGGCACCCACGGCAAGACCACCACGACCTCGATGTGCACGCACATTATGATGGCCGCGGACAAGGACCCGACCGTTATGATCGGCGGGACTCTGCCGCTGCTCAAGGCGGGGCACCGCGTCGGCCACGGCAACACCATCATCATGGAAGCCTGCGAGTATTATAACTCCTTCCTCTCCCTGCACCCGACCGTCGCGGTCATGCTGAACATTGAGGCCGACCATCTCGACTTCTTCAAGGATCTGGACGATGTGAAGCACTCTTTCCATGAGTTTGCCGCGAGAGTTCCGGAGTACGGCTATGTCGTTGCAAATCACGACGACGCCAACACCATGGACGCTGTAAAGGACATTGAGGCCAAGGTCATCACTTTCGGCCTGCACTCCGACGCTGACGTCTACGCCGAGAACATCCAGTTTATCGGCGCAAACTCCAAGTTCAACATCATGTACAAGGGACAGCTGTTCACGGATGTGACGCTGCACGTCCCCGGCATGCACAACGTCAAGAACGCTCTCGCCGCGACCGCCGCTGCGATCTGCCTCGGCGTGCGCCCCAACGCGGTGAAGTACGGCCTTGCCGGCTTCAACGGCGCAGGCCGCCGCTTCGAGTTCAAGGGCAAGTACAACGGCGCGGACATCTATGACGATTACGCCCACCATCCGGGCGAGCTCAAGGCGCTGCTCGACACGGTCGAGAACCTCAACTACAAGCGCACGGTCGTCGTGTTCCAGCCGCACACCTATTCCCGCACCGCCGCGCTGTTTGACGATTTTGTGAAGCAGCTGCGCCGCCCCGACGTGCTGCTGCTCGCGGAGATATTCGCAGCGCGCGAGAAGAACACCATCGGCATCTCCTCCGCCGCGCTCGCAGATCAGATCGACGGCGCAGTGTTCTGCCCGACCTTCGACGAGCTTGAGGACACCCTGCGCGCGATAGCCGCGCCGGGGGATATCGTGCTCACCGTCGGCGCGGGGAACGTGTATAAGATCGGCGAGGATATCCTGAGAGGGAAACGCTGAACAACCGAATAAACCTGAATCCGGACGGGAGACCCCGTCCGGATGTTTTTATACTCCTCATATCAAAACAGACTCGTCTGCTCATATTTTTCCGGGAAAGCGCTGAGGTACTCAAAGCAGTCCTCGGGCGTGTGCAGTATTCCGTGAGCGGCGCAGGTGTCCTGGAAGAGCGCCATGAGCTTTCTTTCGTTCGGGCTTGGCAGCGAATATGCATTCCCGTAACGCTCGATATAGCGCTGCTTCAGCCCCGGGAAGTGCCTGTCCAGTGCGGCGTAATAATACTCCCTGTCCCCGTCGCGCAGCGTCAGCCCCATGCCGAAGCAGACGATGCCCTTGACGCCCACCCTGACGCACTCGGAGAGCAGCGCAGAGATGTTCTTCTCAGTGTCGTTGATGAACGGCAGCACCGGCGAGAGCCACACGACCGTCGGAATGCCGCGCCTGTGCAGCTCCTCGAGTACCTCGACGCGCCGCTTCGTGGTACACACGTTCGGCTCGACGATGCGGCAGAGTTCTTCATCGGCGGTCGTCAGCGTCATCTGCACGACACATTTTGACGCGCGGCTTATTTCATCGAGCAGGTCGATATCCCGAAGCACCCGGTCGGATTTCGTAAGCAGCACTGCGCCGAAGCCGTAGCGCAGGATGATTTCAAGGCAGCGCCGTGTCAGGCGGAGCGTCTCTTCGCAGTGCATATACGGGTCGGACATCGAGCCGGTCGAGATCATGCACGGCTTACGCTTTGACCGCAGCGCCGCCTCCAGAAGCTCGGGCGCGTTCCGCTTGACCTCGACGTCCTCGAACGGGTGCGCGAACTGATAGCAGCTGCTCCTGCTGTCGCAGTAAATGCAGCCGTGGGTACAGCCGCGGTAGATGTTCATCCCGTATCTCCCGCCGCTGCCTGTCAGTATTCCCTTGGCGTCAACAAAGTGCATATAAGCTGCTCCCGATGTGTGTTATGGGATTTATTGTAACATAAGTCAGGGGTGATTTCCATATATACGGCAGGCTTGAAAGAGTTTCGGAAATATACTATAATGGATATAGATGGTTCGATGCGGCTGTATTGGAAAAGGATAACAGCATGAAGAAATATCGTGTTTCGAAATTTACAAAAAATATCATCATAATAGACTTGGTAATCCTGTTGGCAGCACTCGCTTTAGACATTTTCTTGATATTCCAAGGACATGAGGAAGTGAGCTTCAAAACCTTTATTCCAGCAGTGGTATTTCTTATTGGAATTGCATGTGGTATCTATATGATGTGTACGGGCATATCAACATATAAATTCTCGATATCGTACTCGGGAATAACCATGTATGAGCCAAAGCATACGTATGAATTTGCCTGGGACGACTTTGTGGACTACGGTATAGCTATTGCCAATGTATCGTCGCCCGACACACAGAATACATTTTGGATCTATTTTGCCAAGCGATGCCTCCGGGATATCGAGAAATGCGCTTTCATGCGGAAGCTTGAAAAGAAGCGCGATTACATAGCTTATTTCCAATACAGTCCGGAGCTATACGCAGAGGTAAAGCAGTATATCCCCGCGCAGATGAGAGAGCAGATAGACTGGGAGCTTGAGCCGTGGATAGAAAACATGACGTTCACGGAGAAAAGGATCAATCGGTGAAGATGATGGGAAAATATGCGGTGCTGAAAAAAGAGTTTGAGTTCTTGGCACGGGACTACGGCTTTGAAATAAATATGACGCAAAAGCATGGAGCATATTATTTTATCATTTGGGCAAATCCAAACAAAAAAATTATGGTCATCTATGACGAACAAGTCAATGAAAAACCAATCAGCATCCGCGTATATGACGCCGATTCGTTCAGTTTTGATGCCATAGAATACAAAGATGAATTTGACCAGAGCTGCGGAACGCCTCGGGAAAAAATCCGTCGCGCAGCCGTGTGGCTGGGCAGCGCCATTGCAGATAGGAGTATCACGGTGTAAACATCGCTTGGTTTGGAACAAAGCGAAAGGGGCCGGGTCGCGGCTCCCACCTTGCTTCGCGTCCAGCAGGGATTCGCCCGCCTGCGGAGGTTTTGCCGATACTCCAACAGCAGGGATTCGCCCGCCTGCGGGCGGGCCACCTCGGGTTGCAAAGCGCACACCGGCGCTTTGCTAAGAGCCCTCGGTTCGAATCCCTTTCATTGAATGCCAAAAAGAACAGACAGCCTAAAGGCTGTCTGTTCTTTTTGGTGCTCCAGCAGGGATTCGAACCCTGGACACCCGCCTTAAAAGGGCGGTGCTCTACCTGCTGAGCTACTGGGGCAGGTATATTAACTTCTTCCGCGCCCCGCGGGAATCGGAAGAAAGCTATCGACGTGGCTGGGATGGCGGGACTCGAACCCACTATATCGGAGTCAAAGTCCGGTGTGTTACCATTACACTACATCCCATTATCTCTTATGAACCGAGGCCGGCAGCGCCAGCCTCGATAATTTTATATATGGGGTGGGATATGGGGCTCGAACCCACGACACCCGGAACCACAATCCGGTGCTCTGCCAACTGAGCTAATCCCACCATCATTAACTTTTGGCACGCCAAGAGGGATTCGAACCCCCGACCTACTGCTTAGAAGGCAGTTGCTCTATCCTGCTGAGCTACTGGCGCATATGGAGCGGGTGACGGGAATCGAACCCGCGTCCCCAGCTTGGAAGGCTGGTGCCCTGGCCGTTGTGCTACACCCGCAGGCGCTCTAATATAATCAGCTTGAAGATAATATCATATTGTGCCGAGCGTGTCAAGGGGATTTTCTGTTTTTCCGCTCAATTCGTCCGTTTTTCCTGGTTCGGCGTGGCGCCGAACTGCTTGCGGTAGGCGCGCAGGAAGGCGGAATAGTCGCCAAAGCCGCTCTGCTCGCTCGCCCGCAGCACCGGCGTGCCCCCGGCGATAAGCGCCCGGGCACGCATGAGGCGCTTGCCGATGAGATAGCCGTGGATGGTATAGCCGGTCTGGGCGCGGAACTGGCGCATCATATGGTATTTGCTGATAAAAAAGCGCGCAGCCAGGTCGTCGATGGACAGAGGCTCGGTCAGGTGCGCAGAGAGGTAGCGCAAAATGGCCTCGATCTTCTCGTCGTAGGCACTCGGGGCCGCGTCCGGCAGGAGGCTGCCTGCCATGGCGCGGTTCAGCCCGATCAAAAACTGGAACAGCAAAGAGCACGCCAGAAGCTCCCGCCCGAAGGCGTCCTCCCGCTGTGCCTGCTCGAGCAAACGCAGCTGCGCGGCAGGGCTTTGTCGTCCCGGGCGGAGGACGAAGCGGAACTCTTCCCGCGCGCGGTCGAAGCAGGTGGCCAGATCGCAGTCCGCCGTGCCGGAACGGCGGAGAAACTCCGGGGAAAGATAGAGGATGCGGCGCTCATACGGCGCCTCCGGCACGGCCTCTGGCCGGTGGATGCAGCCCTGCGGGACCAAAATCAGATCCCCCGGCCGAAGCAGATAGCGCCGCCCCTCCACGCCGTAGGACGATTCGCCGCCAAGAAACTCGATGATCTTATGGAACGTATGGTAATGCCAGTCGACCGATTCTTCCATGGGGCCGCACAGGTGAAACAGGCGGAAATCCTCATGCAGATAGCCGCGCTGGGCGTAATTTTGTTCCATGGCCGCACCCCATTTCGCACGATTTGCCAACAGTATAGCACAAAGCATGCGAATTGTGCAAGTGTTCTGCGGTGTGCGCTCACCCCATGCACAGCGCGCGGAGCATCTGGCGGAACACATCGCCCCAGTGCAGCGCCTCCACGCCCTCCGGCGCAACGAGGGCGCGCTCCGCAATCGTCCGGTCGCCGGAGGTGATTGTCAGCGTGCCGAGCGTCTGCCCGGGCTCGACCGGTGCGGTCACGGATTCGTCCACGCGCACGCTCGTCTCCACGCCGGCGGCGAGGGACTTGTCGATGAGGATGGGCGTCTCGTCGGCAAGGATGGGGGTGATCTCCGCGTCCTGTCCCAGGACAACCGGCACGGCGGGCAGCTCGCCGGGCTCCGGCGTAAGGAGTGCGTAGTTGGAAAAACCATAGTTCAGCAAAGCCTTGGCAGACTCGAACCGGTCGGTCGAGCTGGCGCAGTGCAGCACGACGGCGATCAGCTCCATCCCGTTCCGCTCCGCCGAGGCGGACAGGCAGTGCCCTGCGGCGGAGGTGTAGCCAGTCTTCAGGCCGGTCGTGCCGTCGTAGAAGCGGACAAGTTTGTTCGTATTGGAGAGGCCGAACTGACCGCCGCGCACGGTATCCATCCAGATAGTCGTATACTTTTTGATCGCCGCATGGCCAAGCAGCTCGCGCGACATGAGCGCAATGTCGTAGGCTGTGGTCAGGTGTTCGGCGGCCTCCGGTTCGTCATCGAGGCCGGTGCAGTTGACAAAGTGGGTATCGGTCATGCCGAGCTGCGCCGCGCGCTCGTTCATCATGCCGACGAACGCTGCCTCGCTGCCCGCGATGTGCTCGGCGAGGGCACAGGCACAGTCGTTTGCGGAGGAGATGACGACGGATTTTAGCATCTCCTCGAGCGGCAGCTGCTCGTTTTCCTCGAGATAGATCTGGCTGCCGCCCTTGGCGGCGGCTGCGGCAGAGGTCTGCACCACGTCATCCCAGCCGATGCGTCCGTCATCCAGCGCCTCCATGATGAGAAGCAGCGTCATCACCTTCGTCACGCTCGCCGGACGGAGGCGCTCATGCGCGTTATGCTCCAATAGCACCTCACCGGTCGACCGCTCCATCAGCACATAGCTCGGTGCAGGCAGATCGAGCTCCGCCGCGCGCACAACCGGAAGCAGGGAGAGCAGCAAAAACAACAGCAATAAGGCAGCCAGCACTCGCTTTTTCATAAAAAATCACCCTTCCGTTTCATGTGGTACAAACCTATGAAACGAAAGGGCGCAATAGACCCGGATCAGGCCTCGCAGGGCTTGGTCAAAAAGGGCGCGACATCTGCAGCGAAGGCGGAAAGGTCGCCGTTCGTCTCCGGACAGAGGAGGATGGGCGTATTCAGCTCCAGACTGCAAAGGCTGAGGAGGGACTTGGCATCCAGCCGCGCCGTGCCGTGGATGAGCCAGACATGGAAGGGATAGCGGTTGACCGTGTTGACAAATTGGGCGATTTGCACGACGGAACAGAACATCACAGTAAATTCTCTCAAAGGAAACCTCCTGATGGGCTGTACAAGCCGACTTTTTTCGGCTATAATAAAAGTTCAGGCGATCGATTTCATTGCAATGTAGCATGCGGAATTTAATATATAGTATATTCGAGAATCCAATCTCTGGCTATTCACAAACGCGCTAAACATTTTTTGTTCTAAATCTAAGCTTTTGGTGGTTTTACCTATGAAATTTGCATTCTATACCCTTGGCTGCAAGGTCAACCAGTATGAGACGCAGGCGATGGAGCAGCTGCTGCTTGCCGACGGGCATACGCTCGGCGAATTCGACGAGATCTGCGACGGCTACATCATCAATACCTGCACGGTGACGGCGGTTTCTGACAAGAAATCGCGCAACGCCATCCGGCGTGTGCGCAAGCTGAATCCGCAGGCGGCCGTCGGCGTGTGCGGCTGCTACGCGCAGGCAAACCCGGACGAAATCCGCCGGCTGGACGTCGACGTGCTGGCCGGAACGGCGGACCGGCGCGCGTTCATTTCACACATGGAGCAGGCCGCCCTCAGCCGCCAGAAGTGGGAAAAGATCGAAGATAACCGCTTCGGCCAGGAATTCGAGATTCTGCCCGCGGGGGGCCTCGCCGCGCGGACGCGTGCGCTTTTGAAGGTGGAGGACGGATGCAACAATTTCTGCTCCTACTGTATCATCCCCTATGCGCGGGGCCGTGTGCGCTCCATGCCGCTGGACGCCGCCGTCGCCGAGGCGAAAAAGCTCGCCGCAGAGGGCTATCGTGAGATCGTGATCAACGGCATTGAGATCTCCTCCTGGGGCCAGGAGTGGAAGGATGGCCCCGTCCTGCGCGATTTGCTCGCGGCCCTCTGCGCCGCGGTGCCGGAGGTGCGCATCCGGCTTGGCTCACTTGAACCGCGGACGATTGACGAAGTCTTCTGCCGCGCGCTGGCCGGCTTTTCCAATCTCTGCCCACAGTTTCATCTGAGCCTGCAGAGCGGCAGCGACACGGTGCTGCGGCGCATGAACCGGAAATACGACACGGCGCGCTACGCCGAGAGCGTCCGCCTTCTGCACCGGTATTTCCCGGGCTGTGCCGTGACGACGGATCTCATCGTCGCCTTCCCAGGTGAGACGGAGGAGGAATTTGTCCAGTCGCTGGAGTTTATCCGGGCCTGCGGCCTGGCCAAGATTCATGTTTTTCCCTACTCCCGCCGTACCGGCACGCCGGCGGCCAAAATGTCCGCTCAGCTCTCAAACGCCGAAAAAGAGGCCCGCGCGGCGCGCGCCGCCGCCGTGGCGGCTGAATTGGAGGACGCATTCCACACCGCCCTGATCGGCACGGAGCAGAACGTGCTCTTTGAGCAGCCGGAGGACGGGTTCTTCACAGGCCATGCGCCCAATTACGTCAAGGTCTATGTCGAGGCTGAAAATCTGCACAATCAGCTGCGCCGCGTGCGCATCACGGGCCTCCGCCGGGACGGCGTGCTGGGGGAGCTGCGGGATGCGGCGGAAAAAACTTTCTGAAAACGCGAAAATTCCAGACAAAAGCAGTTGACAAAACGCAACTTTGCCGATATAATATCTCTTGCTGTGAGATGCAGCAAAATATGGCGGCATAGCTCAGTTGGTAGAGCATTCGGTTCATACCCGGAGTGTCATCTGTTCGAGTCAGATTGCCGCTACCAGGCCCGTTGGTCAAGCGGTTAAGACACCGCCCTTTCACGGCGGTAACATGGGTTCGATTCCCGTACGGGTCACCAAAACAAAGAGAACCAGCAATCATTTGAGATTGCTGGTTCTCTTTTATTCTCAACGGGTTCTGCTCTTTTCGCGTGTGTCCTGTTTGGGCAAATATTGTAGCCCTCTTCAGACAGTAAATTAGCATTCTTGGACACAAAAGGCTAACGAATCAATCCCACTTCACGACACCATGATGATACCCAGCCATTTTTTCTCCGGGTCGCCGGCGCCCTTATCCATCAAGGATGAATGCTTTTTTGCTTTAGGGTGTATTCTTCCAACTCCCAACGCACCCGGACAGCGGACCTTTTCACGCCGCGCCGCGTCATTTTTTCTTGAAATATGTCAGGATTCCTGCAAAAAAATGTCTTGTGCAGCGCAAAAATTCCTCCCTGGCGGTCACATTTTCAGCTTTCAGATACACCCTAAAAGCTACCGAAAAACTTTGTTTAACATCAATTATTACAGGCTCTCTGGTTCTCTTTTTGATTGCAGAGACGATTCAATCTCTGCCTGAAGAATATAGCAATTCCATTTGCTTATACTGATATTCAATTAAAAACTTTCATTCATGGAATGGAAGTTTTTAATAGGAAGATCATTATGAGACGAGATTCCGTGATTTTATCAAAATCACGGAATCGGTTACGCCAAAGGCGGAACCTTTCTGATGAAAGAATTGAATCAGAAAATAGTATTACACCGATTTGGAGATGGCAAATTACAAGGACAAGGAAACCGTGAAAGAAACCCACACAGACGCGGAATGGATGCTCCTGCTCCAAAAGCCAGTGCGCAACTGTGATTTCTGCGAATAACGCAGCTGGGGGGCTGCTCAGATATTCTACGCATTCAGGCATCTTTCTGGGGGACGCATTGTGTGCCGATTGCTTCGCCTGCGGCCCGGTCCGGATAGTCTGTGATCAGCGCGTCCGCGCCGATACTCGCCAGGTATTTCATGTCCTGTTCGTTGTTCACTGTCCAATATTGGATGGCCAGATTGTGCGCGTGGGCGTAGTTGATGACCGTCGTGGTGCCGAGATTGATGCCAAAGCTCGATGATGCGTCGCCAAACGGCAGCTGAAGCACGTCGTAGGAGCAGACAAAGTCCCGCTTGCCTGTCAGTGCGGCGAAATAGAACTGCACGACTTCCTCTGGGCTGGCGCTGCGATGGGCGTCCGGATAGTTCGACGTGATGTGGTCCGCAACCTCGTCACGGAAGCTTCCGATAATGACCCGGTCGAGCAGCTCCCGCTCCCGCAGGGTGGCATAAAGCTGATCTGCCGCGGCCAGACCAACCTCGCCGCCGTCCTTGATTTCAATGATATAGCGGTACTCTCCGGCCGAGGTCAGATAGTCCAGCACCTCATCGAGGGACAAAATCCGCACCTCGTCCGGTACCTCGTCTCCGTGAAGTCCGGCATAGGGCGCCTCGCCCGCGTCGCTGACAAATTGCTCCGCCATGTTTAGCTCCTTGAGCTCGGAGAAGGTCTTCTCCCGGACAAGGACACCCTCTGCGCCAAACATCATTGCCGCGTCCGAAACACGGTCGAGCGTCGCGTCGTGTGAGAGCACCAGAATGTCATCTGCTGTCATATGCAGGTCAAATTCAAAGTAATCGATCCGCTTCTCCGGATTTTCCGCGCAGCCGCGGAACGCCGCCAGTGTCTCCTCCGGGAACTCGCCCGCGCCGCTGCGGTGTGCCGAAATTGCCGTTTCGCCGGTGATAAACGGATTGTCGGTGGTGTATTGCTTCCAATTTTTCGGATTCGACCGATGATAAAATTGCGCGATGCCGACGATTGCGACAACCACTACGAGGCAGAGCAGCACAAGCAAAACTCTGCCAATCACTTTTTTTACGTTCACTGTCATTCTCCTAACTGCATTGTTCTGTAGAACCATTATAACACATTCGCCGCGCCGGTTGGAAGAATACACCCTAGAAAACATCGCACAATTGTGTCGACGCGCTTCGACGGATCTTTTCTGCCACTTCTGCGGTTTGAAAAGTTTGAAATATGTCGCAGCCGTTGGCGTCGAAGACGCCTTACGGATGCAGGCACATACAGGATTCCGGCACATTTCAAACCTTGACTTGACAAAAACTCTCTCGCCAAAGCTGCTTGCCAAATTGTGCGGTGCTGCCTTACCTCTACGAAACCGGCAGCACCCTTGTCACCAGCCTCATCCCCTGGCCAGACGCAGAATACCAGCATCGCGGTCTCCTGCGATTGCGCGGCGGTGCCTTTGTGATTTTTTGAGGATTTATCGGAAGGTGCAGCGCTGGCAGAGCGGATGCAGAGGTGCCTGCCGGCAGAAAGATTGCTGCAGCGTCAGCGCGGCGGGGGAGCGCAGAAGTTCTTCGAGCGGCTGCGAGAACAGATTGCCGAGCGGAATCCGTCCCTCGCCGTCCAGACAGCATGGCACCACCGTGCCGTCGCAGAGGACGGCCAACTGGTCGCGCATCGCCCGGCACCGGCCGTGCGTGCGGCGGATGGGCGCGTCCGGGCTGGGCCAGTCAAATTTTTCTCCGTAGTGGATAAACGTCCGGTCCGCCAGCCGCCAGCCCCAGGTGTTTTTCACCCACGGGTCGGGATAGGCCGCGTGGAGGTGGGCAAGAATGCGGCCGTTTTGCGTGTGCAGCCCGGTCGTCTCCGCGCCGTCGAGATTCCAGAGGCGGTAATCGAGCAGGATTCCCCGTGCCGCTGCCGCGCGGCCAAACGCGGTGCACCCGTCCAGGTATGCCGCCATGTCCACGCCGTCGTTGGCCTCAAACGAGTGCAGGCTGAGGCTCACCTTGTGCAGCGCCGGGGATGCAAGCAGCGCCGCCTGCACGCGCGGAAGCAGCGTCCCGTTGCTGGTAAGCACAACGCGAAACCCAAGATCCCCCGCTATTTTTAAAAGCGCCGGCAGCTCGGGATGGAGCAGCGGTTCGCCCAAAACATGGAAATAGAGAAAGCGCGTGTGGCCCTGCAGAGCTCCGGCCAGTTGTGTAAACTGCTCCACGCTGAGGCGCGCGGGCGCCCGCTTCGTCCCCGGACAGAACGAGCAGGCGAGGTTGCAGCAATTTGTGATCTCAAGATAGATGCGGGAGAAGGGCATGAGCGGCCTCCAAATTCGGTAATAGAAATAGTATATCAGCCCGCGCGCCGGACGGCAAGCACGAAAGGCGTGACAAGCGCGCCGCTGCGTGCTATAATTCCTCTTATGTGGACAATGACGGAATTACGGAAAGAATATGACCGGCTGGACCGCTGCCTCGGCATCGATACCGGCTCCATTCGCCTGCGCTTTTCCAAGCGGATGCAGCGTCAGCACGGCGTCTGCTGCTTTTCGGGCAATCGCCCGGTGGAAATCCGCCTGGCCGAGTTCCTGCGGGAGGATGACGAGGCCTTCTTGGATACGGCGCGCCATGAATACGCGCACGCCGCGGCCGCCCTCCTGAGCGGCCAGCGCCACGGGCACGACGTGCTCTGGAAGAGCCTGTGTGTCAAAATCGGCTGTAAACCGGCGCGTCTCGCCGAGGAAACTGCCGCGCAGGAGGCGAAAAACGCCGGGCGAGGCTATCTCGTGCGCTGTAAAACGTGCGGCGCGCAGAGCCGCTACCTGCGCCGCGGCGCAGTTGTGCAGAGCGTGGAACAAGGACGGCAGGACTGCCGCTGCCGCCGCTGCGGCGGGCGGACATTTGCACTGGAAAGGATAAGAGCGGATGGACTATGAACAGCGGGCGGAGGCGCTCTTCCGCGAGGGATATAACTGCGCACAGGCGGTGTTTCTCGCCTTCGCACTGGAAAAACTGGGCCGGGACGAGGCGGCTCGCCTCGCTTCCGCTTTCGGCGGCGGGATGGCGGGCATGCGAAATACCTGCGGTGCGGTCAGCGGGATGGCCATGGCCTACGGCCTGCTGCGCGGTTACAGCGACCCTAAGGCAAAAACAGAAAAACGGGCGGAATATGAGGCCGTGCGGGATATGGCGGAGCAGTTCGCACAGGAAAACGGCTCCATCATCTGTCGGGAGCTTCTGCAGCTCGGCAAAGACGCGGGCTATCAGCCGCCCGCCGAGCGGACGGAGCAGTATTACAAAAAACGCCCCTGCGCGCAGCTGTGTGCCTGCGCTGCCGGGATCCTGGCGCGCTATCTGAACTCACACCCGGACGGCACAGCACGCCCGGAGACAAAATCCCCAACGTTTGGAGCGGAAACATGAAGACACTGACCATAGGGATCCTGGCCCATGTGGACGCCGGAAAGACCACGCTCTCCGAGGCGATGCTCTACCGGGCGGGCATGCTCCGCACGATGGGGCGCGTCGACCACGGCGATGCCTTCCTCGATACCGACGTCCAGGAGCGCGAGCGCGGCATCACGATTTTTTCCAAACAGGCCGTGCTCGACCTGCCGGATTGCCGCCTGATTTTGCTGGATACACCGGGGCATGTGGACTTTTCGGCGGAGATGGAGCGCACACTGCAGGTACTGGATTATGCGATCCTTGTCATCAGCGGAACCGACGGCGTACAGGGCCACACGGCCACCCTCTGGAGCCTCCTGCGCCGCCAACAGATTCCGACGTTTCTGTTTATCAACAAGATGGATCTCCCCGGCCCCGGCCGCGCGGTGCTGCTGAACCAGCTCCGGCGGGAGCTCTCTCCGGAGTGCATGGATTTTTCCGCGCCGGACTGCATGGAGCAGCTTTCCCTCTGCGACGAGGCGCTCATGGAGCGTTTTTTATCCGAAGGTACGCTCGCGGATGCGGATGCCGGCGCGCTCATCCGCGCCCGCCGCGTGTTTCCGTGCTATTTCGGCGCGGCGCTGCGGGACGAGGGCGTGGAGGAGTTTTTGCAGGGTCTGCGCCGCTTCACCCTGCAGCCGGCCTGGCCGGAGGCCTTCGGTGCACAGGTCTATAAGATCGCGCGGGATGAAAAAGGTGTCCGGCTGACGTTTTTAAAGGTGACGGGCGGGACGCTCCGGGTCAAGGACGTGCTGCGCGGCGAGGGTTGGGAGGAAAAATGCGACCAGCTGCGCCTTTATTCCGGGGCGAAGTTTACCGCGCTGCCCGCGGCGGAGGCCGGGAGCGTCGTGGCCGTGGTCGGCCTGAGCAAAACCAGGGCCGGGGAGGGCCTCGGCGCGGCGCGCGATGCCATGCCGCCGAGCCTGCAGCCCGTGATGGAATACGCCATCCGGCTTCCAGACAACCAGGACGCCAAGCAGGTCTACCTGCGGCTGCGGGTGCTGGAAGAGGAGGATCCGATGCTGCACCTCCGCTGGGATGAGCGGCTGCAGCAAATCCGCGTGCAGCTGATGGGCCGGGTGCAGATGGAGATTTTGCAGCGCCTGCTGGAAACGCGCTTCGGCCTGCGGACGGAGTTTGACGAGGGAAGCGTGGTCTACCTCGAAACGATTGCGGAGCCGGTCGAGGGCGTGGGCCACTATGAGCCGCTGCGGCACTATGCCGAGGTACACCTTCTGCTCGAGCCCGGCGAGCCGGGCAGCGGCATTCAAATCGATACCATGTGCAGCGAGGATGCCCTCAGCCGCAACTGGCAGCGCCTGATTTTTACGCATCTGCTGGAAAAGCATTATCGCGGCGTCCTGACCGGCGCGCCGCTGACGGATGTGCGCATCACGCTGCTCTCCGGGCGCGCGCATCCGAAGCACACCGAGGGCGGCGACTTCCGCCAGGCGACCTACCGCGCCGTGCGCCAGGGGCTGCGAAAGGCGAAGAGTATCCTGCTCGAGCCCTGGTACACCGTGTACTTCGAGCTTCCGCCGGAAAATGTGGGCCGCGCGATGAGCGACCTGGAGCGGATGGGCGGCGAGTTTGACGCGCCGGAGCAGGGTGAGCGGCAGACGACGCTGCGAGGCTTTGCGCCCGTGGCGCAGTTTGGCGACTATGCTTCTATCTTCGCGGCCTATACCAAGGGGCGCGGGCGGCTTCAGCTGCGCCCGGCGGGCTACCGGCCCTGCCGGGACCAGGCCGCGCGCGTGGCAGCGTGCGGATATGATCCCGACCGTGACATCGACGACCCCTGCGGCTCGATTTTCTGCACGCATGGGGCCGGCTTTGAGGTCAAATGGGACGAGGTGGACCGCTATGCGCACCTGCCGCTGCTTCGCCTGCGGGCGGACGAGCCGCCGGAGGTGCAGCCGAAGAAGATTACCCGCGCGGTGGCCAGCGGCGGCGCGCCGGAGCTCGAGCGCGAGCTTTTGCAGATTTTCGAGCGCACCTACGGGGCCATCCGCCGGCGGGACATCCTGCCGATGCAGGCGCTGCGCTCCGACGATAAACGTGAGCTGATCCGCGCCATGGAGCCCGCGGAGGAATTCGTCCTGGTGGACGGCTATAACATTCTCTTCGCCTGGGATGAGCTGAAGGATCTGGCAAAAGGCAATCTGGACGCGGCGCGGCATGTGCTGATGAACCTGCTCTGCAACTACCAGGGCTATCGCGGCTGCGCGCTGATTTTGGTGTTCGACGCCTATAAGGTACCGCTGAACCTCGGGACAGTGGAGAAATACCACAACATCTTCGTGGTCTACACGAAGGAAGCCGAAACAGCGGACAGCTACATCGAGCGCGTGAGCTACGAGCTGCGCGGGCGGCGCAAGGTGCGCGTGGCGACGAGCGACAACCTCGAGCAGCTCATCATCCTCGGCCACGGAGCCGAGCGCATCTCGGCCCAGAGCTTCCATACGGAGGTCATGGGCGTGCAGGCAGAAATCGAGCGTATTCTGCAGGAAAACAACCGAAAAAACACCTGACAGAACGCAGGACGGTGCGAGACGGCACCGTCCTGCGTCTTTTGCGCCCCGTATCAAAAATGTTATGATAAATAACGTAATTTATATCGATAAAAATCATTTGAAATAATTACGTTTTCATACTGGAACCAAGAAAGAACTTGATTTTCCTGAAAAATATGATATGCTGTTCTTGAGATGAGTCTATGTAAAAAAGATATAATAGCGCGAAAGCGGCGCGCGGTGGGCCCGGACGGAAAGCCGGCATTGCGCGCCGCCTCGCCCAGTTTTCGGACAGGAAAGAGAAGGAGGAAACGACTTGAAAGATCTGCATGGGATCCACATCCCGGGTCATAAAAACACGTCGGCGATGAAGGCGGCGAAGCTTCCGCTGCCGCAGTCGGTCGTCATTCCGATGGCGATGCACATCGGTGCACCGGCGCGGCCCGTGGTCAAGGTGGGCGAGCATGTCAAGACCGGCCAGCTCATCGGCGAGGCGGGCGGCTTCGTCTCTGCGCCGATCTACGCGAGCATTTCGGGTACGGTCAAAAAAATCGGCGACATGGTAAACTCCATGGGCCGCTCGATGCAGTACATTGAAATTGAATCCGATGGCCTGGACGAGCACTGGGAGGGATTGCAGCCGCCCAAGCTTGAGACGATGCAGGACTTTCTCGATGCGGTGCGTGCCAGCGGCATGGTCGGCCTGGGCGGCGCGGGATTTCCGACAGTTGTGAAGCTGACAGTCAAAAATCTCGACCAGATCAAATGCGTCATCATCAACTGCGCCGAGTGTGAGCCGTATGTGACGAGCGACACGCGCGCGATGCTGGACTATGGCTTTGATGTCATCGGCGGCTGCCGCCTGCTGCAAAAGTTCCTGCATGTGCCGAAGATCGTGTTCGGCATCGAGGAAAACAAACCCGAGTGCATCCGGCGCTATGAGGCCCTGGTGGCACAGGAAGAGAATATGGAGGTCTGTCCGCTGCCGCCTATCTACCCGCAGGGCGGTGAGAAGATCCTGATCTACCATGTGATGCACAAGGTTGTCCCGGAGGGGAAGCTTCCGCTGGACGTGGGCGCGATTGTGCTCAATTGCACGACCATTTCGTCCATTGCGCGCTATTGCCGGACGGGGCTGCCGCTGGTGAAAAAGTGCGTCACGGTCGACGGCTCTGCGGTGCGCGTGCCGAAAAACGTTCTCGTGCCGATCGGCATGCGGATGCGCGACGTGTTCGAGGGCTGCGGGGGCTTCAAGGAGGAACCGGGCAAGGTCCTCTACGGCGGCACGATGATGGGCATTGCAGTGCCGGATCTTGAGCAGCCAATTTTGAAAAATACCAACGCCATTCTGGCGCTGACGAAGAAGGACGCAATCCTGCCGGAGCCGACGGCCTGCATCCGCTGCGGCCGGTGCGTGGCGCACTGTCCGGCGAACCTGATGCCGCTGGAGATTGAGTCGGCCTATAAGCGCGGCAATGTCGAGCGCCTGGCGGAGCTGAAGGTGAACCTCTGCATGGAGTGCGGCTGCTGTTCGCACGGCTGCCCGGCAAACCGTCCGCTTGTGCAGACCAATAAGCTCGCCAAGGCTCAGGTCGCGGCCTGGAGGGCGGCGCAGAAGGCGGCCGCCGAGGCGGCGAAGGCCGCGGAAGAGGCCAAAAAGGAGGCGGTAAAATGAGCCAGATTGTATCAGTTTCTCCGCACTGTCATGCGAAGGTCTCCACACAGGGGATCATGCGCGACGTGCTCATCGCGCTCTGTCCGGCGCTCGTCGCGGGCGTGGTCAACTTCGGCTGGCGCGCGCTGCTGGTGACGGCGGTGTGCGTGGCGGCGTGCATGTTCTTCGAGTGGGGCTTTGAAAAGCTCTGCGGCAAAAAAAGTACCGTTTCCGACCTTTCGGCGGCGGTCAGCGGCGTGCTGCTGGCATTCAATCTGCCAGTGTCCATCCCGCTGTGGCAGGCGGTGTTCGGCGCGCTGGTGGCGATGGTGGCGGTCAAGGGCCTGTTCGGCGGCCTCGGCAAAAACTTTGCCAACCCCGCCATCGTGGCGAGAATCGTGCTGTTCCTCGCCTTCTCCAGCTCCATGACCGCCTGGGTCTATCCGGATCTGGCGTCCGGCGCGACGCCGCTTGCCGTGCTGGCGAAGGGCGAGAGTGTCGATTATTTGACGCTCCTGCTCGGTCATCACGGCGGCTGCATCGGCGAAACCTGCGCGCTCGCGCTGCTGCTCGGCTTTGCCTATCTGCTCCTGCGCCGCGTCATTACCTGGCAGGCCCCCGTCTGCTTCGTCGGGACGGTCTTCCTGCTGAGCCTCATCCTCGGCCAGGATGCGCTGCGGCAGATCCTCTCAGGCGGCTTGCTGCTCGGCGCGATCTTCATGGCGACGGACTATGTGACAACGCCGCAGACCGGCTGGGGCAGGGCACTGTTCGGCATCGGCGCGGGGCTGCTCACGGTGCTCATCCGCTTCTATGGCGCCTATGCCGAGGGCGTGTCGTTCGCGATTTTGTTCATGAACATCCTGACGCCGTATCTGACAAAGTGGACGCGGACGAAGCCGCTGGGAGGTGCGAAGGCATGAAGGAAAAGAAGGACATTGTAAAATCCATCGTGGTGCTGTTCGTGATCTGTCTGGTGGTCTCGACGGCGCTGGCCGTGGTCAACTCGTTCACGGCGCCCGTCTCCGCGGCGAATGCCGCCGAGCGCGAAAATGAGGCGCGCCGCGCAGTGATTCCGGACGCGGCGGACTTCCGGCCCGTGGAGCTGTCCCTGCCGGACGGCGTGGTCAGCGCCTACGAGGGCGTGGACGGCAGCGGTGAAACGCTCGGCTACGTCTTCACGTTGGAGGGCAAGGGCTTTGACGGGACGATCAGCGTCATGTGCGCGATCGGCACGGACGGTAAGATCCTGCGTGTGCGCACGCTCGACGTCTCCAGTGAAACGAAAACGCTCGGCGGCCGCACGGCCAACCCGGAATATACCGATCAGTATACCGGCCAGGACGCGAATCTTTCCGGCGTAAATGCAATTTCGGGCGCAACCATCACCTCTACAGCCTACCGCGGCTGTGTGGAGGCGGCGTTTGAGGCGTTCGAGGTGATCAAGGAGGCGGGAAAATGACAAAACTGCAAAACCTGCTCAAAGGGTTGATCAAGGAAAACCCGGTCTTCGTCCTGGTGCTCGGCACCTGCCCGACGCTGGCCATCTCGACGTCCGTTACGGCGGCATTCGGCATGGGCATCGCGGCGACGGCAGTTCTGATTCTCTCCAATATGGCCATTTCGGCCCTGCGGAAGGTCATTCCCGACCGGGTACGCATCCCGTGCTACATCGTGCTCATCGCGGGCTTCGTGACCGTGGTCGAGCTCATCATGGAGGCCTATGCCTACAGCCTCTATCAATCCCTCGGTGTCTACTTATCGCTGATCGTTGTCAACTGCATCATCCTCGGCCGCGCGGAGATGTACGCCAATAAACACGGCGTGCTCGATTCCGCCATCGACGGCCTCGGCATGGGCCTAGGCTTCACGCTGGCCCTCTGCGCGATGGGCACGATCCGCGAGGTGCTCGGCGCGGGCACGTTCTGCGGCCATCCCGTGCCCTGGTTCAACGAAAACCCCATCGGCATCCTGACAATGGCCCCCGGCGGATTCTTCGTGTTCGGCTGCATGATCGCCCTCATCAATAAGATCTCGAAGGGCAAGGCCATCAAGAAGAAAGAGTTCGGCTGCGCCGGCTGCCCGGGCTGTAATGCCGGCCAATGCGGAAAGGAGGCGGCCGCGAAATGAAAACGATGCTCTTTGTCATCCTGACCGCCGCCATCACCAATAACTATGTCTTAGTCAAGTTCCTCGGCATCTGTCCGTTTCTCGGCGTGTCGAAAAAACTTGACCAGGCGACGGGCATGAGTCTCGCGGTCATCTTCGTCGAGGTTCTCGCGACGGCCGTCACCTGGCCCATCTACCACCTGCTGCTGGCGGGCAAGATCGACTTTACCTATATGGAGACGGTCGTCTTCATCCTTGTCATCGCGGCGCTGGTGCAGCTGGTCGAAATCGTGCTCAAACGCTATGTCCCGGCCCTGCACAAGTCGCTCGGCGTGTATTTGCCGCTCATCACGACGAACTGCGGCGTCCTCGGTGTGACGATGAACGTCATCTCCGACGGCATGGACTATCCAACTGCGCTGCTCACGGCGCTCGGCTGCGGCCTTGGCTTTTTCATGGCGATGGTCATTTTCTCCGGCGTCCGTTCCCGCGTGGAGGATGCGGAGCCGCCCGCGAGTTTTGAAGGCTTGCCCATCACGCTGGTCTCGGCGGCGATCGTGTCGCTCAGCTTCTTCGGCTTCTCCGGTGTGCTCGACCGGCTGTTCGGCTAAGGAGGTGCGGATATGGAAATTTGGGTACCGATCTTAGTGGTCTGCATCATCGGCCTCATCTGCGGCGTGGGCCTCTCGGTCGCGTCGAGCGTAATGGCCGTCAAGGAAGATGAGCGTTTCCCGGCCATCCGCGAGTGCCTGCCCGGCGCAAACTGCGGCGCGTGCGGCTTCACCGGCTGCGACGGCTACGCAAAAGCGCTGCTCGAGCCCGGCACGAAGACGAATCTCTGCGTCCCCGGCGGTGCGGAGGCGGCGAAAAAGCTCGCCGCCGTCCTCGGCGTGGAAGCGGAGGAGACGGTGCGGAAGGTCGCCGTGGTGAAGTGCAGCGGCACCTGCGATGTCACGCAGACGAAAGAAGACTACCGCGGCATGCAGAGCTGCAAGGCAGCGAAGCTGCTCTTCGGCGGCCCTGGCAGCTGCACCTACGGCTGCATCGGCTATGGCGACTGCGCGGCAGTCTGTCCGCAGAAGGCCATCTCGCTCGAGCGCGGCATCGCGTTTGTCGACGCGGCAAGCTGCGTCGGCTGCGGCCTGTGCGCCAAGCAGTGCCCGCAGGGCGTGATCGCGGTCGTGCCGGAGACGGCGAAGTCCGTGGTCGCCTGTTCAAACCGCGACAAGGGCGCGCTCACGCGCAAGGTCTGCGCAATCGGCTGCATCGGCTGCATGAAGTGCGCGAAAAACTGCGAAGTGGGCGCCATCACCGTGACGGGCAACCTCGCAGAGATCGATTACAGTAAATGTACCGGCTGCGGCAAGTGCGCCGAGGTCTGCACGACCGGCTGCATCCGCCTGGCGGATCTGGCAGTGCGGGCATAACGGAAGCGATAAGCCCGGGATGCAATTTGCGTCCCGGGCGTTGCTTTTTTCTGAAACGTCGCGTAAAATGGAGAAAAAGGAGGGAGCACGATGCAGACATGGACGGATGAGGCGCTGCGGACGCTGCTGTGTAAGGAGTTGGAAAAAACCGAATACCCCCTGCGGCGCAAGCAGCTCATCGAGCGCTGCGCGGCAAAAACCGGCGAGCGGGCGGAAAGCGAGGAAGACCTGCGCCCGGGTTCTGCGGTGGTGCGCGGAAAGAGCCGGCTCGGCATGCTTTTGACCGAGCTGATCCACAGCGGTGTGATTACGGAGGATGCCGTTGGAATTTTGCACCTGCAGCCGGAGCAGCTGATCGGCGTGAGCCCGGCACGGGTGCGGGAGTTCGTGCGCGGGGTGCTTGCCGGAGGGCAGACGCTCGGCAAGCAGGAGCTCTTCCGCCAGGCGGAGCACGCCTTCGGCACCGACCGCACGGTCTCGCGGCAGGATGACAACGCGCTGCGCAGCGTGACAGGCCGGGTTTTGCTGGAGCTGGAGCGGGAGCGCCATATCCGCCGCACCAGCCGGGGCTACCGCCTTGCAGATGAGGGCGGTTACCCGGCGACGGAGCTCGGCAGCTGGCTGCGCCAGGCCGCCGAGGGCGGCGATCTGCAGACCTGCTTCCTGGAGTCCGTGCATACGAAGGGAGGCGAGTGGTTTGAGGGCTACTGCGTGGAGCTTTTGCGCCAGTATTACCTTCTGACGGGCAAGCGCGTCGACGAAGGGGCCGTGACCGGCGGCTCGGATGACGGCGGCATCGACGGCGTCCTCCACACACAGGATGACCTCGGCTACCGCGAAACGGTGCTCATGCAGATGAAAAACCGCCACGCCGTGATGACCAGCAAGGACGTGCGCGAATTTTACGGCGCGGTCTGCGCGGAAAACGGCTCGCGGGGCATCTTCATCACGATCTCCACGTTCCATCCCGAGGCGCAGAAGCTGCTGGACAAGGTCGATAACCTCACCGGTGTGGACGGAACGAAGCTCTTTGAGATTGCGAAAAAATGCCGCTACGGCTTGCTGGAGCAAAACGGCGCCTGGCGCCTGGATGAGACGCTGCTCCTGGCAGAATAAGAATAAGAGCCGCCCGCCGATTGTTCGGCGGGCGGAAATCATCGTTCTGGGGCGTCCGTAAAACGGACGATCTCATTTGGCGTACAATGCAGGATCCGGCAGAGTTTTTCAAGTGTCAGCATTGTGATATTGCGGTTTTTCTTCAAAGAATCCAGCGTGTGGTTGTCAATACCGCACTTCAGAAGCTGGTACTGCGAAATATTTCGATTTTGCATACTTGCCCAGAGCGGGCTATAGTCGATCATCGCCGTCTCCCCACATTCTTCTGATAAAGAAATTATATGCGGGAAAACAGAAAAACAATATTGTGATTATATTCACAATATGTTATGATGCACTCGGGAGGGGAGAGCGATGAAATCCAACAAATATGAAGCGGCGTTTTCGGATACACCCTAGCCAAGCCTGCGCTCTAAAACCCGGTTGAGCAGCGCACCATAGAAAATAATAGAGATGCAGATATAGAGCCAGAGCAGACTGAACAACAGCAGTGTCAGGCTGCCATAGAGCGTGGAGGCGCGGGGGAAATGGTTGACGTAGAGCGAGAGCGCGGAGGAGAAGAGGTTCCAGGCCACGGCTGCTGCGAGCGCCCCCGGCAGAACACGCGCCAGCCGCTGGCGCCGGTTCGGCAGGACAAGATAGAACAGCGCGAAAACCACCAGGAGAAACGCTGTAGAGTAGAGGTGGAGGTATTTCAGGGAAAAGGCGAGGAGACGGTTGGCCCAGGAGCCGGAGCTTGCAATGAGCCGAAGCAGCGCCTTGCCGTAGACGTTCAGCAACAGCGTCAGGATGAGGGCGAGGAGCATGGAGAGCGTGGAGAGCATGCAGAGCAGGCGGACATGCAGATAGCTGCGCGTCTCCGCGGCCCCGTCCACGGCGTTGAGGCCCTGAAGAAGGCTGTAGAGCCCTTTGGAGCCCGACCAGATCAGCGTGACGGCGCTGACGGAGATCAGGGAAACCGGCTGCACGGCATAAAGTCCATCCAGCAGCGGCTGAAAGAGCGGCATAAGCGCCTCCGGCGAAACCTGCGAGACAAAGCGCAGCAGATCGGCCTCCTGAATGCTGGTCCACTGGAGCAGGGCGAGCAGGAGGCTGGCGAGCGGGAAGAGGCTGAGCAGGAGGAAAAAGGCGGAATTGCCCGCGTAGAGCGGAATGCGCAGCGCGGCCACACGTCCGGCCCATGTTTCCACCCAGCGATAAAGGCGCATTTGCGCTCCCTCCTTCCGTTTTCTACAGAATAGCAGAATTCCGGGCGGAAGGCAACCGGATTTTGGAATAGACAAGGCACAGAAAATTTGCTATGATAAAACAAAACAGAAAACAGCCGGGAGGAGACAGTGTCATGAAGTGTCCGTATTGCGGGTATCAGGAGAGTAAGGTTGTCGATTCGCGCCATTCCGAGGATGGACTGAGCATCCGGCGCCGGCGCGAGTGCCTTGCGTGCCAAAAACGGTTTACGACCTACGAGACGGTGGAGAGCCTGCCAATCGTCGTCATCAAGCGCGGTGGTATCCGTCAGGCGTTTGACCGCAACAAGATTCTCAACGGCATGCTCCGCGCGTGCGAAAAGCGGCCCGTGCCAATGCAGGAGCTGGAGGCCGCGACAGACGAGATCGAGCAGAGCATCCAGAATTCGCTCGACCGTGAGGTTTCAACCGAAAAGATCGGTGAGTTGGTCATGGAAAAGCTCAAGCCCATGGACGAGGTAGCCTATGTGCGCTTCGCCTCGGTCTATCGCCAGTTCAAGGACATCGACAGCTTCAAACGGGAACTGGACAAGATCCTGGAGGAGCGGTAAGCATGAAATGCGCTCTGAAAAACGCCGTCATTCTCGACGGGACGGCGCAGATGTCGCCGCAGCGCGGGAAAGATGTGCTGGTGGACGGCGAGCGGATTGTGAAAATTCAGCCCACGGGCGGCGATCTTGCGGGATACCGGCAGATCGATCTGACCGGGCGGTATCTGATGCCGGGGCTTTTTAACATGCACGTCCACCTTGCGGGCAGCGGTAAGCCCCAGAAAAAGCAGCGTGACAACGAAAAGCTTGTCAAAACGATCATGGCAAGCGGCCTGACACGGGCCGTGGCCTATCGGATGGTGTATGGCTTTGCCCGTCAGGAACTGATGGGCGGCGTGACGACCATCCGGACGATGGGCGGGCTCGGTGATTTCGATACCCGGCTGCGCGATGAGATTGCGGCGGGACGGAAGGACGGGCCGCGTATCCTCGCCGCCAACCAGGGCATTTCCGTGCCCGGCGGGCACATGGCGGGGTCCGTCGCCATTGCGGCGCACAGCATCGACGAGGCGCTGGCCCACCTCGAGCGGTCGGAGCGCGAGGGCGTCGATCTGGTGAAGCTGATGATCACGGGCGGCGTGCTCGACGCGAAGGAAAAGGGCGTCCCCGGTGAGCTGAAAATGCCGCCGGAGATGGTCAGGGCCGTCTGTGAGCGGGCACACGCTGCGGGCTATTCCGTCGCGGCGCATGTCGAGTCGCCCGAGGGCGTGCGCGTGGCGCTGGAAAACGGTGTCGACTCCATCGAGCACGGTGCGAAGCCGGACGCGCAGATCCTGGAGTTGTTCCGTACGCGCGGCGCGTTCCTCTGCACGACGCTCTCCCCGGCGCTGCCCTACGCCCTGTTCGACCGGTCGGTCAGCAACGCCTCCGAGGTCGAGCAGTTCAACGGAAACGTCGTCTTCCAGGGGATCATCGACTGCGCCAAGGCGGCGCTGGAGCAGGGGATCCCCGTCGTGCTGGGCAACGACGTCGGCTGCCCGTGGATCACGCAGTATGATTTCTGGCGTGAGCTTTATTACTTCCATAAATTTGTCGGTGTCTCCAATGCCTTTGCCCTCTATACCGCAACGGGCCGCAGTGCAGAACTCTCCGGCCTCGGGGCCGAGACAGGGACGATTGCGGAAGGGAAGTGCGCGGATCTGCTCGTGACGGCAGAAGATCCGCTCGCCGATCTGCGCGCCCTGCGCCATCCGGAGCTTGTGATGGCCCGTGGCCGCCTCTATCCGCATCCGCGCGTGAAAGAACGCGCCAACGTCCGCGACCAGCTGGACCGCTATCTCTGAGCAGTAAGGCCGCCTGCCGCGCGCGGCGAAAATGATGAAACGCGGTCTGAAAATCCGCCAGGCAGAGCGCCACAGCCGGGAAAACGGCCGCGTTTCCCACGGCAAGGCAGCTTTGAAACGCGGAAGGCCGGATAGAAAGCCAAGCAGCTTTTTGACACATCAAAGGCTCCCCAACCGGGGAGCTTTTTGCGCGCCAGACCGCACCCGCCGTCCGTTTCCTGGAAACTCGTCCGCGCAGCGCGTCTCGCTGCCGCCCCGCAGCCGTCGGCTTTTGCTGAAAAGTCCGAAAATTTGACCGCTTTTCGTGTCCGCCGGAAAAAGCCATCTGACGTCAAGCTGGGGATTGCTTTTCGTGATTTCCTGTGATACACTAACAAGGCTGCGTGTCAAAATCGCGCAAGGGAGGAGAACAAGATGAAACACAAGGAGCACAAGAGAAGTGCATTTTCCGGCAAGCTCGGATTTGTCCTCTCAGCGGCCGGCGCGTCGGTTGGCCTGGGGAATATCTGGCGCTTTCCGTATCTGGCCGCGAAATATGGCGGCGGCATTTTCTCCTGGTCTATATCATTCTGGCCCTGACGTTCGGCTATACGATGATCATGGCCGAGACGTCGCTCGGCCGTATGACGGGCAAGAGCCCGGTCGGCGCATTCCTAAGTTTCGGCAAGTCTGGCTTTTTCCGCTTCGGCGGCTGGATCAACGCGATCATCCCCATCCTCATCGTGCCGTATTATTCGGTCATCGGCGGCTGGGTAATCAAATATCTGGCGGGCTATATTGCGGGTCACGGCGCCCAGCTGGCGGAGGACGGCTATTTTTCCGCCTTCATCTCCAACGGCGCCTCCACGGAGCTCTGCTTCGTGATTTTCGCCTTCCTGACGCTGGCGATCATCTTCGCCGGCGTGCAGAACGGCATTGAGCGCGTGTCGAAGTTCATGATGCCGGTGCTGGTCGTGCTGTCGGTCATTATCGCGGTCTACTCCGTGACGCGCCCCGGCGCGCTGGCGGGCGTGAAGTATTTCCTGGTGCCGAATCCGGCGAATTTCTCCTGGATGACCGTCGTGGCGGCGATGGGGCAGATGTTCTATTCGCTGTCCATCGCGATGGGCATTCTGATCACCTTCGGCTCCTATATGAAAAAGAATATCTCCATCGAAGACTCCACCAACAACGTGGAGATTTTCGACACGGCCATCGCCGTCATGGCGGGCCTCATGATCATCCCCGCGGTTTTCGCCTTCTCCGGCGGTGATCCCGAGGCGCTGCAGGCCGGGCCTTCGCTGATGTTTATCACGATCCCAAAGGTCTTTGCCTCGATGGGCCTCGGAACGGTGATCGGCATTTTGTTCTTTGTGCTCGTGCTCTTCGCGGCGCTGACAAGCTCAATCGCCCTGACCGAGAGCGCCGTGTCGACCTTCCAGGACGAACTCGGCTGGGGCCGGAAAAAGGCCACCGTGGTCATCGGCGTGATCATGCTGGCGCTCGGGACGCTCTCGTCCCTCGGCTACGGCCCGCTGGCTGGCGTCAAGCTCATCGGCATGCAGTTTTTGGACTTCTTCGACTTCCTGACGAACTCCGTCATGATGCCGGTTGCGGCGATCGCGATCTGCATTCTCATCTCCCGCCATGTCGGCCTCGCCCGCGTGGAGCAGGAGGTCTGCCTGAACGGCGGCCGGTTCCGCCGGAAAAAGATCTTCAACGCCATGATCCGCTTCCTCTGCCCGTTCTTCGCGGCCATCATCCTGATCAGCTCCGTGGCCAATGCCTTCGGCTGGATTTCCATGTGAGATGCTAGGGTGTATTTTTCCACAGATAAAAACGCGCCCCGTCGATCGACGGGGCGCATTTCTTATTTCTGCATCAGCGTCTTCAGGCGCTGCCAAAGGCAGTTTACGGCATAGTATGTCGTCTCATAGCGGAGGTAGGACAGCACATGCGTGTCCCATTTGATGCGAAGCGCGGGCGGAAATTCCTCGTCCTCGTCCCAAAACTGCAGAATGATGTCGAGCTTGCCGAGCAGGGGGATGCGGAAGGCGACATCGCCGACCGGCTCTTTCGTCCCGCCGAGCGCTTCGCACGCCCGCGCCAGCACAGCAGTCTTTCCGGTAAACTGCTTGGCCCAGCCCTCGAACATATCATTGCCGAGCGTCGTCCCGGTGACGACGCCGTCGAGCTGGTTGACCGACACATACTCGCCCGTCAGCGGCACGGACGGGTCGGCACAGCAGAGATAGTCGAAGATCGTGCCAACCTCATCGTGTCCGGCGTGGTGTGCGGTTTGAAATCCGTCGTCCGACCATTCCACGCGCCCGGTTTTCCGATCGATGCGGTATTCCTGGCAAAGGAACGTCAGATAGAGAAATTCCGCGTCATGCTGCAGCGGGATCCGGCGGAGCATCGCCTCCTGATCATACTGCAGAAAGTCCCGCTCCAGCCGGTCGCGTGTGATGTCGTAATTCGAGCGCCGTTCCATTTACTTCCGGCCTCCGCCGAAGCCTCCGCGGGAACCTCCGCCGCCAAAGCCGCCTCTGGAGCCTCCGCCAAACCCACCGCGCGAGCCACCGCCGAAGCCGCCACGGCTTCCGCCGGAAAATCCGCCCCGTGAGCCGCCCGAGAAGCCACCCCGGCTTCCACCGCCCGGTCTTGGGCCGGGTCTCGGACCCGGAGGGGGAGGCGGTGTGCGCCAGCGGTTTCTGCTGCTCCCGCCGAGCAGGCTGCCCCAGAACATGCCCTTCCAGAATCCGCCGCCGGATCCGCCGGAGCTGCCACCCCGGTAATCGTCGTCGTCATCGTTCCGGCGCGAACGGCCGAAGATCGCCTTCAGCACCCAGTAAATGATCAGGATGATCAAAACCGTCTTCCAAAGGCTGTGCCGGCGCGGCGCGCTCTGGCGTACAGCTTCGGCATCCGCCGTGGACGTGCTGCTTGCCTTGGGAATGGTCTTGCCGTACCAGCTGAGCAGATCCTTGTAGAGATCCGTGGCCCACTTGCCGCCGTCGGCGAGGTTGGCATTGTCAAGATCGTTCGTAAAGAGCGATTCGAGCGAGGCGTCCACATAGGGGCTGATTTCACTGCCCGGCCAGAGATACCATTCGCTCGTCTCCGTGTTCACGACGAGGAGCATATCACTGTCCAAAAACTCTGCCTCGTCCCACACGGACTCGGTATAGTCCTCCATCGTCTCGCCGTCCGTGTCCGTGACGGTCATCAGCGCGACGATGCTGCCATACTTGCTGTCCAGCGTCTGCATGTAGTCCGCGACCTTGCTGCGCGCGTCGTTTGTCAGCGCGTTGGCATCATCCGCAATGTAGGATAAAAAGTCGCTGTTCGAGGCCGAGGCCGTGGATGTGTTCGAGCCGGCCCACGGCTTGCCGATGAGCAGCGCCGCCACAATCAGAATCAGCGTGATCGTGATGGCAACCCCGCGTTTTTGAAAAAATTTCATGGTTTCTCCTTCGTGTTAGTTGACCTGGCGGGCCTCCAGAAGCTTCTGTTTCAGCTCGCCCTCGATGCGCCGCAGCTCGGTCTCTGCCTCCTGCCGCTTCTTCGCGCCGTCGGTCTGGATCTGTAAAACCTCGTCCAGCGTGGAGATGAGCGACTGGTTCGTGTATTTCAGCGTCTCGATGTCAACGATGCCGCGCTCAGATTCCTTCGCAGTCTCCACCGTCGCCATCTTCAGCATGTCCGCATTCTTTTGCAGCAGCTGGTTCGTCATATCCGTAACCTTACGCTGCGCCTCCATCGCCCGCTGCGAGTCGGCAATGCCCAGTGCGAGCACCATCTGGTTTTTCCACAGTGGGATCGTGTTCATAATCGACGTCTGAATTTTCTCCATCATCAGGCTGTCGTTGTTCTGGATCATGCGGATCTGCGGCGCGGTCTGCAGCGAAATGACGCGCGTGAGCTCCAGGTCGTGCAGCTTCTTTTCAAAGCGGATGCACTTGTTTTCGAAGTCGTTCGCCGCCTGCGCATCCTCCGGCAGGCCGGATTTTTCCGCCTTTTCCCGCAGCGCCTTGAGCTCCGTATTGCGTGCGTCGGCCAGCTTCTGCTTGCCCGCGAGGATATACATGGTAAGCTCTTTAAAATAGGCCAGATTCTTTTCATACATCTGGTCCATAATCTCGACGTCCTTCATGAGCTTGAGCTTATGGGCCTCCAGCTCACCGGCGATCTTGTCCACGTTTTTCTCCGCAACGGAGTATTTGGCCTTCGTCTGCTCGACGGATCCCTTTGCCTTCGAAAACCAACCTGCAATGCCCTTCTTCTCCGGCTCGTCGAGCGTTTTGAGCTCCACCAGCAGACTTGCCACCATGTCGCCGATCTCCCCCATGTCGCTGGTCTTGACCTTGGCCAGGGCGGTCTCGGAGAAGTCTGCGATGTTTTTCTGCGCGGCGGAGCCATACTGCAGAACCTGGTTGGCGTTCGTCAGGTCGATCTGGCCTGCGAACGCCGTCACGGCCTGCTGCTCCTCCGGGGAAAGGGAGGAAAGCTCCGGTCCCGCCTCGGGCGCGGCCTCAGCCTTTTCCAGCAAATCAGGTTCTTTCTTCGCAGGGGTTTCGTCCAGATCGGGTGTGAGCGTCAGGGTGGGAATCTTCTGTTCTTCCATAGCGGTTACTCCTTAATTAAAATCGTTCGTCGCGGCCAAACCTTCGCTGGCCATCATTTTTTCCATGACCTTGATCTCCGCCGTGATGTCCACGACGTCGTTTTCAAACAGACTGTCGAGCTGCTGCTGGAAGGCGGAAATTACCTTTTCCAGCATATTTTCAATCTTCGTCATGCCCTCGTCGATGTTGCCCACGCGCATGCCCTGATTCTGCAGCACGACGTACTGCTCGAGCAGCTTGATGGTCGTCGGCAGATAGTAGTTCAAAAACTGCCGGATCTGCCGCAGATTTTCCGGGTGCTGCTTGACATAGTCAAAAATTTTCTGCGTCAGGATCTCCAGCTGCTTGAGCTGCGCGGAGAGCTTGAAGTCGGGGATTTCGTCATTGAGCTCGGAAATGCGGCGCACGGCGGCCTGTCCCTGCTCCAAAACGGCGTCCAGCTCGGGATTTCCGGTGGAGACGGGCTCGGCTGCCGCCTGGGTCGGAGATTCCGCCTTGGTGGGTTGCGGTTCCTGCGCGGGCTGGGCCGGGGCAGAGGATGCCTTGTCTTCCTCTGCTATCATCCTGTCCGGGAAGATCAGCTTCAGCACCAGATAGACCACCCCGGAGAGCACCGCGCAGGCAGCGACACCGCCAAAGTTCGTCAGCTTGCCATCCAGCGCATAGGAGATCCACACCAGTCCGACGGCATAGACCGGGATCGACGATTTCTTTTTCTTCTTCGGTTTCTGCTTCTCGTTATCCATGCTTTGTGGTTCCTTCCCTCGTATCTGCGAATGATGATTTCTTTCTATTTTTCCAAATATCATAGTACCGCAAGCCCGGCGGAAAGTCAATATTCGCGCCCGGCCGTCCCCAGGATTTGCGCCGTTGACAGCAGTGCTCCGTATCAGTATAATAAAATCGAATTCCGTCGGGGCTGCCGCGGGGGCAGCCCCTATTTCAAGCGGCGCGCCGGGGGCGCGGGACCCTGAGAGCTTTGCCCCGAACCGTCCGCCGCATATTCATATCTATGCCGCGCACGACCGCGCCGTGCAGGATGTTACAATTTTCGTGCAGGAGGTTTCCTATGACCAGCCAGATCAAAGTTTCGCCCTCGATCCTGTCTGCCGATTTCGTCAATCTGGAGCGAGATATCCGCGCGCTGAAGGACGAAGGGGCTGATTATGTACATGTAGACGTGATGGACGGCAATTTTGTTCCCAACATCACGCTGGGCCAGCCCATTGTGGCCGCCATCCGCAAGGTGACGGAGCTGACGCTCGACGTCCACCTGATGATCGACCGCCCTATCCGCTATGTCGAGCAGTTCTGCAAGGCCGGCGCGGACATTCTCACCATCCATGTCGAAGCTGACACCGAGGAAAATACCCGCAAGGCCCTCGAGATCATCAAGGCCTGCGGCGTCACGCCCGCCATTTCCATCAAGCCGAAGACCCCGGCGGAGGCGGTTCTTCCGTTCCTCGACCTCTGCGGCCTGATTCTCGTCATGACCGTGGAGCCCGGCTTCGGCGGCCAGTCGTTCATGGCCGACCTGATGCCGAAGCTGCAGGCCGTCCGCGCCTATATTGACGAGAAAAAACCAGGCTGCGAGCTGGAGGTCGACGGCGGCGTCAACCCCGAGACCGCCAAGGTCTGCGTGGCGCACGGGGCCAATGTCCTCGTCGCGGGCTCGGCTTATTTCAAAGCCGCCGACCGTGCGGCGTTTGTCCGCAGCCTCAAGGGGTGATGGTATGAAAGCTGTAAAAACACGCCCGGAGCTTCACACTTGGGGCGTCGTTTTGGTGCTGGCAGCGGCGTGCGTGCTCTGCTCGCTCTCAGTCATCGCCATCCAGCCCGGCTCGCTGGCCGAGACGCTTTCCATGTTCTGGGCGGACAAGGTGCTCTTCCTGCTCAATGGCTTCCCAATCTGCGCCGTGATCCTGCTTTGCTGGTGCGCCACAGGGAGTCCCTTCACGGCGGCGGGGCTCGGCGGGCTGATCGTCAATCTGATGTCGTATGTCAACCTGGTCAAGACCGATTGCCGCAACGACCCCTTCGTCCCCGACGATTTTCAGCTCCTGCGCGAGGCGATGAACGCCGCGAGCGAGTATACGCTCGACCTGCACTGGCCCATTCTCATCGCCATCCTGCTCACCAGCGCCGCCTGCTTTGTCCTTGCGCATTTCATTCGCGCGGCGAAGCCCAGGTGGTATGTCCGCGCGGCGGGCGCGCTCGTGCTGCTCGGCGGCTTCTGCTGGTCCGTACCGAACGTGTACCAGAAAACCGGCTTTTACAATAAGCGCGGCAACGAGATGAGTAAGACGAACGTCGCCGAGGTCTTCCGCCTCTGCGGCTTCCCATATTGTTTTTTGCACAATTATAATCTTTATTCCGTTGAAAAACCGGCCGGCTACAGCAGCGCGGATATGAAGGCCCTCGCCGCCGCGGACGACGCCGTCTATGAAATGCCCGCCGTCCGCCCGAATGTCATTTTCGTTATGTGCGAGGCGTATACCGACCTCTCCGATGAGGACGTCTTCCTCTATTCTGAGGAAGAAAATCCGACGCACGGCTTCCACGTTCTGGCCGCCTCCGGCCGCGCCAAATCCGGCCACATTGTTGTCAGCAACTTCGGCGCGGGCACGGCCAACACGGAGTTCGACGTGCTCACCGGCATCCAGACCAACATGGTCTCCCAGGGAAACACGTCCTCCTTCCGCGTCATCCGCAAGGCGGTCAACGCCCTGCCGCAGGCCTATAAGCGCGCCGGCTACAAGACCTATTTCATGCACCCCGGCTACAGCTGGTTCTATAACCGCGACAATGTCTACCGCGACCTCGGTGTCGACGAGCGCATCTTCAACGAAACGTACACCGATGCCGACAAAAAGGGCACCATGATCTCCGACGCGGCCTTCCTCGCGCACCTGACCGCCGACCTCGACACGCGCCTGAGCACGACGGAGCCGCTCTTTGCCTACACGGTGACGATCCAGAACCATCAGGCCTACCCGTATACGAAATACGGCTTCGAGCCTGAAAAGCCGCCGCTTAGCGTCACGATCTCCGACACCTCGATGGAGACGCTCTCCGTCTATCTCGAGGGCGTCCGAGACTCCACGGCCATGCTCATGGAGCTCTGCGACTATCTCGATACGCGCGACGAGCCGACGCTTCTCGTCTTCTATGGCGACCACCGCCCGACGCTCGGACAAGATTACGCGGTCTACCGCGAACTTGGCCTGACCGCCGGCCTGACCGGCTCCACGGCCGAGATCATCGGGACGTATGAGACACCGTATCTGCTCTGGGCCAACGAAGCCTATGCGCCGTATTGCAACTTTGACGCATTGGAGCTTCCGGACGTTGTCAGCTCCAACTATCTCGGCGCGGCGGTCTATGAGCTCACCGGCCTGACCGGCCTCGACCCGTATTTCGATACGCTGAAGGACCTGCGCCGGACGCTCCCGGTCATCTCCCATGGCTGCTATCTGGACGCGGACGGCACGGCACTCACCGGCCTGACCGAAGCGGAGCAGTCCGTCCTGACCCGGCTTGCAGACTGGAAGTATTACCGCCTGAAAGAAGAACCGCTCTTGCAGTAAACCGCCTGCGCCCTCTCCCGCAGCCCGCCTCCGAACAGTCCATAAACCGGCTTTTTTTGAACACCCTCAAAAAGCGCCGCAGCATTTGCTGCGGCGCTTTTCCATAGTTCCGATGCTGCGAAAAGCCGCCCTGCGGAGAAGCAAAGCACGGTTGTTCACCTGCCCGCCCGGATGTCCGGCGGGCGTTTTTCCGGGTCTTGCGGCAGTTCCGCCGCGCAAAATCGCGTGTTTATTTCATTTCCAGCTGTCGCGCGGCATAGAGATAGGCGGCCTGATAGTCGCCAAGCTCGCGGCAGGCAAGCTCCATGGCCTGATAGAGTTCCCGCCGGAGCAGCGGCGGCAGCGGCATGCAGCCCTCAGCTTGCTGCAGGTAGAGCCGGGCGTTTTCATACTGCTCCTTTTTCGCGGCGATCCGTCCGCGGAGAATGAGATATTCCGCCTTCTGTGCCTCCGGAAGATCCGGAATTGACCAGATCTCGCGCTCTGCGGCCTGAATATGCTCCTGCCCGAGATGATAGCGCGCCAGAAGCAGGTGATAGCGCACGGACTCCGGATCGAGCAGATAGCGCTGCCGATAGGCGCCTACGGCCTCCTCCGCGTCGCCGCGCGCCTGTGCGCACCGGGCCAGGATGGCCAGCGCACGCAGCTGCAGGCCGGGTGAGGCATAGAGCCCCCGTTCCCCCCAGGACAGCGCCTGCGCCGCCCGCACAGAGGCATCTTCAAAGCGCTCCGCAGCCAGCGCTTCCTCCGCCAGCGTCAGTGCGCAGCGGGCCAGAAGCAGCAGCTCCTCATCCGCAGCGCCGGCAGAACTTGGTTCCAACAGCGCCAGACAGCCGGCATGATCCCCTGTGCGATACAGCGCGCGGGCGCGCGGCAGGCGCTCCGCTGCCTCGTCCGCGAGCAGCCAGCTGACGCTGACGCCGAGCGTAGCGGCCAGATATTCCAGCGTTTTCATGCTGGGTACGGCAAGATCATTTTCGATCTGCGAGAGCATATTCCGCGTGATCCGGTCTCCGACAGTCTGGCTCTGCGTGAGACCTGCGCGCTGTCTGGCTGCGCGGAGCTTCTGGCCGAGCGTCATGAAAATCCCTCCTCGGTAAATTTCATTTACTGCAAGATATCACACCTGCGCCCGGAAAGCAAGCAGGCCAATACGAAAAACCACCTGTCCCGAAAGACAGGTGGTTTTACAGCTTTTCTCAACCCTTGACGCTCCCGTCTGCATTGAAAACGGGGAGCTTTTCAAGGTAGATAATGTCATCGCGCTCCTGCGCATCGCCCTCGGCGAGGACGGCCATGCGGCCTGCGACGGTAGCGCCCGCTTCTTCCACGAGCTTCTCCAGCGCCTTGAGCGATTCGCCGGTGGAGATCACGTCATCGACGATCAGAATGCGCTTGCCGTGCATCAAAGCGGCGTCTGCGCCGGAAAGGTAGAGGTGCTGCTCATGCTGCGTCGTGATGGAGTTGACATCAACGCAGAGCGGATCGGTCAGATAGACCTTCAGACCCTTGCGGGCGACAAAGTAAGTCTTCGCGCCGGACTGACGTGCCATTTCGTGGATCAGAGGAATGCTCTTGGCCTCGGCAGTGAGGAGATAGTCGTAGTCCTTCGGGGCGCGGGCGAGCAGCTCTTTCGCGCAGGCCACGGTCATTTCGGCGTCGCCGAACATGATGAACGCACCGATGTACAAATTGTCCGTTACCTTACAGATGGGAAGCTCACGGGTGACGCCCGCGATCGTCATGCGATGTGTCATTGCATCGTCTCCTTCGTTGTCCGGGCCAGCCGGCTCATTTTCCGGCTAATATTATAATGTTGATGGGGAGAAATGTCAAATCTATTTTTCTGGTTCGATTTTATCGAATTTAATACGATAATAATGAAATTCTCAAAATAATTCTGCGTAAAAACCGCCTTCTCCCCGCTTGTTTTTTCGGTCATTATTTACTATAATAGAGTCATAAATGAGCCGCCCTCTGCCGGACGGTTCGAGAGAAATGAATGGAGGAATCTGAATGGAAAAACGATTCAAGCTGAAGGAGCACGGTACGACCGTCCGGACAGAGATCATGGCCGGTATTACCACCTTCATGGCGATGGCCTACATTCTGATGGTCAACGCCGGTATGTTCTCAAACCCCTTCAATGATGGAACGAACGTTCTCGGTGTCAGTTATGGTGCGATCTACATCGCAACTGCCATCTCCGCCGTCATCGGCACCGTAGCCATCGGTCTGCTGTCCAACCTGCCGCTCGCGCAGGCGTCCGGCATGGGCCTGAACGCTTACTTCGTCTACACGATCTGCGTTGGCATGGGGCTGACGTATGCCAATGCGCTGGTCATGGTCCTCGTCGACGGTATCGTCTTCGTCCTGCTGACCGTCACCGGCCTCCGCAAGATCATCTTCGACGCCATCCCGCAGTCCGTCAAGGTCGCCATCTCCGCCGGTATCGGCCTGTTCATTGCCTTCATCGGCATGCAGAACGCCGGTATCGTCGTAGGCAACGCCTCCACGCTCGTCAGCTTGACCTCGCTCAACGTGTTCACCGGCGGCGTGACCTGGGCGCAGCTGTTCCCGATCCTGCTCACGATCATCACGGTCTTCGCCATCGGCGCGATGTCCAAGAAAAAGGTCAAGGGCGCGGTCCTGTGGGGCATTCTCGGTTCCGCGGTTCTGTATTATGTCATCGGCCTGCTGACTGTCCCCGGCTTCTTCGCAGATAAGGTTCAGCCGAACCTGTCGAGCGATTTCTTCGGCGCGTTCAAGGACTTTGGCACACAGGCGATCGGCAAAGTCTTTACCGAAGGCTTTGACTATTCTGCCTACATCACCGCCAATGGTACCGGCGCGTTCGTTGTCATGTTCGTTACCTCCATGCTCGCGTTCTGCATGGTCGATATGTTCGATACCCTCGGCACGCTGTACGGCGCCTGCGCCTGCGGCAACATGCTGACCCCGGAAGGCAACGTCCCCAACATGGACAAGGCCATGCTGGCTGATGCCATCGCGACCTGCTGCGGCGCGGTCTGCGGCACGTCCACCGTCACCACGTTCGTCGAGTCCTCCGCAGGTGTCGCCGAAGGCGGCCGCACCGGTCTGGCCTCGATGGTCACCGCGGCCCTGTTCTTCATCGCGATGTTCCTCGCGCCGGTCGCACAGCTCATCCCGACCTATGCCTGCGCCGCGGCTCTGATCTACGTCGGCGTTCTCATGATGGCCAATGTCAAGAGCATCGCATGGGACGATCCGGCAGATGCTGTTGTCGGCTTCCTGACCATCGCGATCATGCCGCTGACCTACAATATCTCCTATGGTATTGCGTTCGGCCTGATTTCCTACGTCTTCATCAAGATCTTCACCGGCAAGATCAAGGAAGTCAACGTCGGCACCTGGGTCATCACGATCCTCTTCGCCCTGATGTTCTTCCTGACCCACTAAGTTTTTAGATTTTAGAAAAGTGCCCCGTCCATCGGACGGGGCACTTTTTGCGTGCGTCGAAAAAGCGGGCCGTACGCCTCGGCGTGGCCCGCTTCTTTTGCAAATTTACTTTTTGACAAACGACATGCAGTCGGTGCACTGGTCAATTGTGGGATTGGCCTCATGCGTGCCAACGCAAATGCGGTCGAGAGAACAGTAATTCTCACAGCCGCAGTGGTGCCCGCACTGGGTGACGTGGCATTCGATGCAGTGATTTGCCTTTTCGGTAAGATGACTCATGCTTCGTTCCTCCTTTTCGAAAGTACACTTAGTGTTCCCATGCCTGCGGAAATGATACCGGGAAAATTTTCAAAATATCCAAAATCGGGAGACTTCTGCAGCTTTTCTTGAATAGCCTTTACTGAGGGATTCCCTGATTTTCCTCTGGGGCTAAAAATTGAACATTCAAGCAGACTGTGCACCAAAAAGGAAGACACGCAACTTGCGTGTCTTCCTTTTTGTATCCTGTGAACACGATGGATTGTTTTCCGGGTTAGGGGCACAAAATCGCAATCCAGCGTCAGCGATTGCGATTTTGAACGAAGAAAGACCTTTGCTGTCAAGATGAACGCGCTTGCGCGGTCATCTGACATCCAAAGGTCATTTCTGAATGTGCTAAGTGAACAATATGGATCAATTGACAGATTTGAAGCACAAAATCGCAATCCAGCGTCAGCGATTGCGATTTTGAACGAAGAAAGACCTT
>OIWS01000395.1_pt1 | contig 58199 bp, 50 predicted proteins | sample 1587611 | NCBI WGS metagenome assembly OIWS01 (sample SAMEA3888919, study PRJEB22519) | human gut metagenome | biome: human gut; feature: human-associated habitat; material: faeces | place: Denmark | collected 2010 | reverse complement strand
GGGGGCGGCGGCGACTGGCCGCCCCCTGTGCGCTCCCTGCGCCATGCCAGGCATAACGCAGAAGATTAACCAGGAGCGCAATGTGCGCTGAAATCACATGCGACAAACGCTTTACCCGGATTAATAGAGTTGCATACCAATAACATTATCTCCGGCACCCCGCAGGCGCATATACCCCAGGCCCGGCAAGCGCAGCGCCGGCGGGGAGGACACCACCGGCGCCATACCTGCCTTTGTGCCGGATGGCGCTACGCTTATCCGGCCTACGGGATCCTTCCGTAAGCCTATACTGCGCCGCCGAGTAACAAACGCCAGGCAGCCTATCTCACGCCTTCTGCTTGGCCTCGGACTCCTGGCTGCTGTTCAGCGCCAGCGAGACCGCCAGCGTCTGGGCCAGACACAGGGAAGCAACCTGCGAGCGGAAGCCATCCACCTGCGCTTCACGCACCACAAAGCAGACATCGCTGAAGGCCGCCAGCGGGCTGACCTGGCTGTCGGTAATGGCGATCTGCCGCGCTTTGCGCTGCGCGCCCAGCTCCACCAGCTCGACCACTTCCCGGGCGTACGGCGAGAAGCTCACCGCCACTACCACGTCTTTCGGACCGACCAGGCTCAGCTGCTCGGTGAACATGCCGCCGAGGCCGTCGATCAGAAAGGCTTTGCGATCGAGGTGACGCAGCGCATAGGTCAGATAGGAGGCGACGCTAAACGACCGGCGCAGACCAATGACGTAAATATTTTCCGCCTCGCCCAGCAGGGCCACCGCGCGCTCCAGATCATCGCTGGAGGTCTGCATCGCCAGCTGCTGCAACGCCTGGTTGTTCACCATCGTGAACATATTGAGGATTTCCGTTGGCGTTTCCGGCGGGCTGGACTCATCGCTGGTGGTCTGGCGGAACAGACGGGCGCGCTCGGTATAGTTGGCGGTCTCTTCCATCAAATGTTGCTTGAACATCTGTTTCATTTCGTTAAAGCCGCTGAAGCCGAAGGCGTTGGCAAAACGAATCAACGTGGAAGGGGGAACATCCGCCTGTTGCGCAATGGAGGCCACGGTATCGAAAGCCACGCTATTGCTGTTATCAAGGATATAGCGGGCGACCTGTTTCAGGCGTTTGCTTAACGTATCGTAGCGACGCCTGATTTCATCCTGCAGGATGGTCAGCTGTGTTGGGTTATTGGCCATAGAGTGCGCTCTGAGAAAATGGAAGGAATATGGCTTCCAGTGTACCAAATGAAGCGAATTTTTCATTTATTGCGACGAAATACGCGATTCATTTCACGAAGAAACAGAAAAACGCCCGCTCCGCAAGGTGACGGAGACGGGCGTCGGGGGATCAGCGGCGGGCTTCGCGCCAGTAGCCAATGAGCGTCAGGTAGTTGCGTTTCACTTCCTCTATCAGGGCCTCATCGCTGAGCTCACCCTGCATCCAGCGCCGCGACGGCTGGCCAAAGATGGTGCGCCCGACGGCGAAACCTTTGATCATCGGGTGTGCGGCCGCCTCGGCGAAACCGGCGCGCAGTTTGTCGGAAGGGGCGTCAAGCCCGAGGATCAGGATCCCGCGGCTCCACGGATCTTCGCGCTCGATAAGGGCGGTGATCTGCTGCCAGCTGGCGCTGGAGAGCGGCGGCAGCTTCCACCAGTCCGGCTTGATCCCCAGCTGATAGAAGTGTTCCAGCATAGTGTGGTAATGGCGCTCGTCTTTGTCCGGGCCATTTTCCGGCAGGATCACCTCCAGCAGCAGTTCATGGCCTGACTTGTTACAGGCCTGCCAGACCTCGAGCAGCAGGGCATCCTGCTCTGCACGCAGCGCCGCCGGGTCGTCCGGGTGATAGAAGACTAGGCATTTGACGACATGCTCCAGCGGCCAGTCGATCAGCTGCGAGCCGATGTTGCCATGCTCCAGACGCAGTGGTCGCGAGCTGGGCAGTTCGATAGGGCGCCCGATCCACCAGCCCTTGCCGGTAATGGCGTTGAGCGCACGCTGGCCGTAGGTGCCGTCGGCCAGAATGCCGCTGCGCTGATCGAGACCTGCCTCCTGCGCCGCCGCTTCGGCCGCGGCCAACAACAGCAGCTTGAGCTGCGGAATGCAGGCTTCGTCGCGCCCGGTCTCCCGCGCCAGATCGGCCAGCTGTTTACGATGGTCAAAGGCGAAAATGCACAGCTCCGGCCACTGCTGACGGCGGCTGGTGACCCGGTGCAGGTGGTTGAGGCGCTCGTCGACGTCCGGGCGCGGCACCGATTCGGCGCGCTGCAGGTAGTCATCGAGTTCGACTTTGGTCGGCATCGCCGGCGCGCAGCCGTGGCGGGAGACCACCAGCGCCCCGCAGGCGTTGGCGTAACGGCAAGCCTGCTCCCAGCCTTCGTCGTTGAGCCAGCCGCGCAGCAGACCCGACATAAAGGCATCCCCGGCGCCCAGCACGTTGAGAACCTCCACGCGCACGCCCTGCTGCAGCGGCACCTGGTCCCAGCTGTCCGGGATGTCGCCTTCCAGCACCACGCAGCCCATCGGCCCGCGCTTGCAGACGAGAGTGGCTTTGGTGGCATTGCGCACATTTTTCAGCGCGGTCAGGGTATCGGTGCTGCCCCCGGCAATATGAAACTCTTCTTCGGTTCCCACCACCAGATCGAACAGATGCAGCACTTCCTGCAGCTGGCTGGTGACCGGTCCGGACTCAATGAAACGGGTTTCGCCATCGCCGAGCGAGGTGAGCCCCCACAGCACCGGACGGTAATCGATATCCAGCGCGGTACGCAGGCCGTGACGGCGGGCGTACTCCAGCGCCTTCAGCACCGCGGCGCGGGTGTTGGCGTGCGACAGGTGGGTGCCAGTCACCGCCAGCGCCCGGGAGGAGGCAATATACTCCTCGCTAATGTCGTCAGGCGTTAAGGCCATATCGGCGCAGTTATCGCGGTAGAAAATCAGGGGGAAGGTCTCCTGATCCTTAATCCCCAGCATCACCAGCGCGGTCAGGCGAGATTTGTCGGTAATCAGATACTCGGTATCCACCCCGGCGCGGTTGAGCGTTTCGCGCAGGAAACGGCCGTTGTGTTCATCGCCAACGCGCGCCAGCATGGCCGATTTCAGCCCCTGAATCGCGGTGCCAAAGGCCACGTTGCCGGAGGAGCCGCCCAGATATTTCGCGAAACTGGCAACGTCTTCTAGCCGCGAACCAATCTGCTGGGCATAGAGGTCGACGGCCACCCGACCTATACAGATGACGTCGAGCCGCTTTACTGCTGCATTCATAGCTAGGATTTCCTTTTTGGTGTCTGCTGCCTGGAAGGGTCGGGATCCCGACGTCGACTCCGTGAACAGCCTGAGGGTTATTGGTTACCCTTAGTTTGAGAAATAAATATTTCATTTGCAAACTCGTTCGAAATTAAAAAACCAAAAGTGTGAGGGATCTACCACTCTGCCGCACTGAGCCTCGCGCGAGCGCGGATCGCCCCCTCTGTCGACCCGGGGGAAAATGAAACGCCAAATGGCATCCATTTACCTATGATTTTTAAGGGGATATTGCCGTCTGGTGCGGCAAAAAAGGGCCCGAAAACGTGTCTGGAATGTAAGTGAAACGTATGAAATGGGTAGAGAGTTTGATCCTTCTCGCAAAATGAAATATTTCTTCTGTATTTGTATTTAATGAAAAAAATGTTTGCCTATAATCCACAGGTATTCCAGTGACGTGAACGACGGCCCCGGCGGCATCGGCGCGACGCCACACACAAATACTGAACAATAAGGATTGTGCATCATGGGCAAACTGAGACTGACAACGGCGCAGGCGCTGGTGAAGTTCCTCGATAACCAGTACCTGGAAGTGGATGGCGTAGAGCTGAAGTTCGTGAAAGGCATTTTCGCGATTTTCGGTCATGGCAACGTCCTGGGGCTGGGGCAGGCGCTGGAGCAGGACAGCGGCGATATGCGCGTCTATCAGGGGCGCAACGAGCAGGGGATGGCCCACGCGGCCACCGGTTTTGCCCGCCAGGCCCTGCGCCGGCAGATTATCGCCTGCACCTCCTCCATCGGTCCGGGAGCGGCCAACATGATCACCGCCGCCGGCACCGCCAGCGCCAACCGCATCCCACTGCTGCTGCTGCCGGGCGATGTCTTCGCCACCCGCCAGCCGGATCCGGTGCTCCAGCAGATTGAACAGAGCTACGATCTCAGCATCAGCACCAATGACGCTTTCCGCGCAGTCAGCAAATACTGGGACCGCATTACCCGCCCGGAACAGCTGATGAGCGCCTGCATCAACGCCATGCGCGTCCTGACCGACCCGGCGGAAACCGGCGCGGTGACGCTGTGCCTGCCGCAGGACGTGCAGGGCGAAGCCTGGGATTACCCGGAATCCTTCTTTGCGCGCCGCGTGCACCGTCTCGACCGCCGCCCGGCCAGCGCCGCGCAGCTGGCGGACGCCGTGGCGGCCATCAAAGGCAGCCGTAAACCGCTGATCGTCTGCGGCGGCGGGGTGAAATACTCCGGCGCGGGCGAAGCGCTGTCCCGTTTCGCCGAGCGCTACGGGGTGCCTTTCGCCGAAACCCAGGCCGGGAAGGGGACGGTGGTCTCTTCTCACCCCCTGAACGTCGGCGGCGTCGGCGAGACGGGCTGCCTGGCGGCGAACCTGCTGGCGAAAGAGGCCGATCTGGTGATCGGCGTCGGCACCCGCTTCAGCGATTTTACCACCGCCTCGAAATGGATTTTCCAGCACCCGGAGGTGCGTTTCCTGAATATTAACGTCAGCAACTTCGACGCCTGGAAGCTGGACGGCATTGCCATGCTGGCGGACGCCCGGGAAGCGATGACCGCTCTCGACGCGGCGCTGGCGGACAGCGGCTGGCAGGCCGGCTGGGGCGCGCAGATCGAGAGCGTGCAGAGCCGTCAGTTAAAAGAGACCCAGCGCGTCTACCAGGCGGTGTGGCAGGAGAAATCCTTTGTGCCGGAGATCGACGATCACCTCGATCGCGAATCGGTGTATCGCGAGTTCCGCCAGATCACCGACTCCACCCTGACCCAGAGCAGCGTTCTTGGGGTACTGAATGAAACGCTGCCGGCCGAGGCGGTGATCGTCGCGGCGGCGGGCAGCCTGCCCGGCGATCTGCAGCGCGTCTGGCGCAACCGTGCGGAAAACACCTACCACGTGGAGTACGGCTACTCCTGCATGGGATATGAAGTCAACGCCGCGCTGGGCGTGAAGCTGGCGCAGCCGCAGAGCGAAGTCTACTCCCTGGTCGGCGATGGCTCGTTCATGATGCTGCACTCTGAGCTGGTCACCTCCCTGCAGGAGCGGGCGAAGATCAACGTCGTGCTGTTCGACAACATGGCCAACGGCTGCATCAACAACCTGCAGATGGAGCACGGGATGGACAGCTTCGGCACCGAGTTCCGCTACCGTCAGCCGGAAACCGGCCAGCTGCAGGGCGGCCTGGTGCCGGTGGACTTCGCCACCATCGCCGCCGGCTACGGCTGCAAAACCTGGCGCGTCACCACCCTGGACGAACTGCGCCATGCGCTGGACGCCGCCCGTCGTGAAACGGTCAGCACTCTGATTGATATTAAAGTGCTGCCGAAGACCATGGTGCACAAATACGGCAGCTGGTGGAACGTCGGAGTCGCCCAGACGGCGCTCTCTGAGCGGATCCGCAAGGTGGCGCAAATGATTAATGAAAAGCGCGCCCAGGCGCGTGATTACTAAAACGAACATCCACTCTGAATCCTACAGACTTACGGAGAAAACCATTATGTCGCTCAAATTAGGTGTCATCGGCGCTGGCGCTATCGGTAAAGAACACATCCGTCGCTGCACCCAGGTTCTGCAGGGCGCCACCGTTGTGGCGGTGTCTGATATCAATGCCGACAACGCCCGCGCGGCGGTCGCGCTGCCGGGCGTGCAGGCGGAAGTCTACGCCGACGGCCACGACGTGATTAACGCCAGCGATGTCGATGCCATCCTGGTCACCTCCTGGGACCCGACCCACGAAGAGTACACTCTGGCCGCCATCGCCGCCGGTAAGCCGGTATTCTGCGAAAAACCGCTGGCGATGACCGCGGAAGGCTGCCGCCGCATCGTCGATGCCGAAATGAAGGCCGGCCGTCGTCTGGTGCAGGTTGGCTTTATGCGCCCGTACGACGAAGGCTATCTGGCGCTGAAAAAAGTGATCGACGATGGCGATATCGGCGCACCGCTGATGCTGCGCTGCGCCCACCGCAACCAGTCGGTCGGCGAGAACTACACCACCGATATGGCGATCACCAACACCCTGATCCACGAGCTGGACGTGCTGCGCTGGCTGCTGAACGATGACTACCGTTCCGTGCAGGTGCGCTTCCCGCGCTCCACCTCGCACACCCATGCGCGCCTGAAAGATCCGCAGATCGTCTCCTTTGAAACCAAAAAAGGCACCCTGATCGACGTCGAAGTGTTCGTGAACTGCCAGTACGGGTATGACATCCAGTGCGAAGTGGTCGGCGAAACCGGGATTGCCCGTCTGCCGGAGCCGTCGGCCGTCCAGATGCGCAAGTCCGCCAGCCTATCGACCGCCATTCTCACCGACTGGAAAGACCGCTTTATCAAAGCCTACGACGTCGAGCTGCAGGCCTTTATCAACGACGTCAAAGCCGGCCAGCTGCACGGCCCGTCGGCCTGGGACGGCTACGCGGCGTCGGTGGCGGCGGACGCCTGCATTAAAGCGCAGGGAACCAGCGAGCCGGTTGAGGTGACGCTGCCTGAGTGCCCGGCATTCTACAAACGTTAAGCGCGTTTTGCTGACGGAACTTCTTTGCACAGGTAACGACGATGAAAATTGCCTTTGATGTGGATGTGATTAAGGACCTCGGGATCACCCGCATGGTCCATCAGGTAGCGGAGTGGGGCTACAAGTACATTGAACAGTCGCCGCACCCGCAGATTAACCCGTTCTACAAGCACCCGCGCGCCAGCCGGGAGATCATGGCGGAGTACAAGCAGGCGCTGCGCGATACCGGCCTTGAGCTGTCGTCGTTTATCTGCGTCTACCGCTGGTCCGGCCCGGACGAACTGCGCCGTCAGGCGGCGGTGAAAAACTGGAAACGGCTGGTGGAAATTGCGGTGGAGATGGGCGTTCAGGTGATCAACACCGAGTTCTCCGGCGATCCGAATCAGCCTGAGATCTGCGATGAAATGTTCTATCGCTCAATGGAAGAGCTGTTGCCGATTTTTGAGCGGGAAGGCATCCGCGTGGAGATCCAGGCGCATCCCTGGGATTTCTGCGAAGAGAACAATGAAACCGTCGATATCGTGAAGTCGTTCCGCAGCGATAACGTGAAGTACGTCTACAGCGTGCCGCACACCTTTTTCTACGACAAAGGCGTCGGCGACGTGGCGAGCATGCTGCGCTATGCCGGGAGCGATCTCTCCCATGTCCTGATTGCGGATACCCGCAACCATACGAAACATTGCCGCTATATCGTTAACCCGCCGGGCGTGGATGCCGTGGTGCACCAGCACGTAGGCGTCGGGGAAGGGGATGTGGATTTCGACGCGCTATTCCGCACCCTGCGCGAAATGAAATTCGCCGAGCAGACCTTCAAGGTCGGCGGGGAGCCGATTGTCGCCACCTCGCTGTTTGGCTACCCGGAAAAAATGAAATACCAGGCAGTGGAAACCCGTGAACTTATTGAACGTGAATTGCTGCGCCGCTAAGGCGCAGCGGCAGGAGCCCTACTATGAACAAAGATAACGTCAAACTGGCTATCGCCCCAATCGGCTGGACTAACGATGATATGCCGGAGCTCGGCAGCGAAAACACCTTCCAGCAGATCGTCAGCGAAATGGCGCTGGCCGGCTTTACCGGCAGCGAAGTCGGCAGCAAATATCCGCGCGACCCGGCGGTTCTCAAGCCGATGCTGGATATCCGCGGCATTCAGATCTGCAACGCCTGGTTCAGCACCTTTTTCGCCAACGGCCAGCGGGAAAAAACCATTGATGAATTCGTCAATCACATGAACTTCCTTCATGCGATGGGCGCGAAAGTGATTGGCTGCTCCGAGCAGAGCGGCAGCATCCAGGGGCTGGATAAACCGATCCTCGGCGATGCGAAGCCGTGCTTCAGCGACGAAGAGTGGCAGCGGGTGGCGGAAGGCTACAACACCCTCGGCCGCCTGGCGGCGGAGAAGGGGATGCAGGTCTGTCTGCACCACCACATGGGCACCGGCATTCAGACCACCGCGGAAATCGACAAATTTATGTCGCTGGTGGACGAGCGCGTCTTCCTGCTGTTCGACACCGGCCACGCCTGGTATTCCGAAGGCGGCGAAGCGCCGATGCTGGCGATCCTCAAAAAGTATCTGCCGCGCATCAACCACGTCCATCTGAAGGACGTCCGCCCGCCGGTGATCGACCAGGTGCGCCGTGACGGCCTGTCGTTCCTCGACGGCGTGAAAAAAGGCACCTTCACCGTCCCGGGCGACGGGGTGATCGATTTCCGTCCGGTGTTCAAGCTGCTGGACGACTTTGGCTATAAAGGCTGGATGGTAGTGGAAGCCGAGCAGGATCCTGCTCTGGCCAATCCTTTCGAATACGCCGTCAAAGCGCGCAAATATATTCGCGAAACGGCAGGGATCTAATCGTTGTGACATTTTCAGGCCATACCGGGTATGGCCTGCTTTTTTCCTTTCACAACCGGACTCAGGGCTTAACCACAGCGCCGGACAGTTCCCTCTCCCTCAGGGAGAGGGCCGGGGTGAGGATGACGATGACGGGTAAAGCGTCACTTCACTTCCGCCAGCGCGGTCTTATCCACATACGGTTTCATCAGCGCGTCGGCTTCCTTCTGCGCCGCCTGCACCGCCGCCTCCGGCGTCACTTTGGCATCATTGACCACCGCCGCCAGCTGGTTCTCCATCGCCTTACGCACCGCCACGGTCTCCCAGGTGGAGTACCACGGATGGGCGTACTTCAGCTGCTCAAGGGCGATCGCCGCCCGCGGATCCTGCTGCAGATAGGCCTTCATCTCCGGCGTATCGTATGACGCCTTGCGCGGCGAGAAGTAGCCGGTGAAGCGGCTCCACGCGCCGTTCACGTCGGGGCTCACCAGATAGGTCAGGAACTGATACGCCGCTTTCTTCTGCGCCTCGCTGATGCCTTTAAAACTCACCAGGCTGGCGCCGCCGATCGGCACCGCGCGCTGCTCTTTGGCCGGCAGCATCGCCACCCCAAGCTCAAAATCTTTGCTGTTCTCGCGCATAAAGCCCAGCGCGCCAGTGCTGAGCATCGCCATCCCGAGCTTGCCGGAGAAGAACGCGGCGCTGATCTGCTTCGAGTTCAAGACCCCGGACGGCATCACCTTGTCCTTGTAGATCAGATCCTGCCAGAAGCGCAGAGCGCCGATGGCGGTCGGCGAGTTGTAATAGACCTCGCCCGGATAGTCTTCGTTAAAGTATTTCCCGCCGTTGGCGCGCACCAGCGCCGAGAAGATCCAGCCGCCGTAGTCGTCGTTGGTCGACGGCAGCATGATCCCCCACTGGCCTTTGCTCTCGTCGGTCAGCTTTTTGGCATCGGCCAGCAGCTCGGCCCAGGTCTGCGGCGGCTGTTTGATCCCGGCCCGATCGAACATCGTCTTGTTGTAGTAGAGGATCGGCGTCGAGTTATGGAACGGGATCGCATAGGTGGTGCCCATCACCTGGGCGTTCTTATGCATCGCGGGCCAGAATTCCTTGTGCAGAAAATCGCCGGCCTTTTGATCGCCATATTTAAACAGCTCATCCATCGGCAGGATCTCATCCTTCAGCGCCAGATCGGTGGTGAAGTTAGCGGACATGATCACCAGCGCCGGCGGCTGGCCGGCCTTCTGCGCCGATTCGGCTTTGATCTTGGTGGTGTCGTAGTTGCCGGTGAAGATCCCGCGCACTTCAACATCCTGCTGCGAGTCGTTGAATTGCTTAATGACGCGGGTCATCTCCATGGTCAGCTTGCCGTCCACCGGCGCCGGGAACATGAAGTCTATTTTTTCTTTCGCCAACGCCGCGCCGCTCAGGGCAAGACTGAGGCCAACCGCGACTACCGTAAGAGGTTTAAACATGATTACACTCCATCAGTAAATTATGCTGGGTCTCAGCATGAAAAAGATGCACATCGGCAGGCGAAAAGCCGATCGGTAGCGACTCGCCTTTCTCCGGCACCGTGCCGCGGTGGCGGCGGCTAAAGCGCAGGGTGCCGATCGGGGTGCTGACGTGGAGCAGATAATCGGCCCCCATCAGTTCTCGTTGCAGAACGGTGGCCGGCAGGCGCAGATGGCCCTCTTCCACGCGGTCGGTAATATGTTCCGGGCGAATGCCCAGCCAGACGCGGGTCTGATCCCGGTGGCGCGGCGGCAGCGGATGGCGTTGTTCGCCAAGCTGAACGTTGCCGTCAACGCAGGGGAGCGATAGCAGATTCATTGCCGGTGAACCGATAAATCCGGCCACGAACAGATTGGCCGGGTTGGCATACAGATATTCTGGCCGTCCTACCTGCTGCACGTGGCCGCCGTTCATCACCACGATGCGGTCGGCCATCGACATCGCCTCGGTCTGATCGTGGGTCACATAGATGGTGCTGGTTTTCAGCTGCTGGTGGAGCGCCATAATGCTGTCGCGCACTTCGCTGCGCAGGCGGGCGTCGAGGTTGGAGAGCGGCTCGTCCATCAGGAACAGCCGCGGATTGCGCACAATCGCCCGGGCCATCGCCACCCGCTGGCGCTGGCCGCCGGAGAGCTTCGCCGGTTTGCGGTCAAGCAGCGCCTCCAGCTGCAGCATCTGCGCCACTTTATCCACCCGCGGCTGCCAGCTGCTTTTCTCTTCCTTGCGCACCTTCATGCCGAAGGTGATGTTGTCGCGCACCGACAGATGCGGAAACAGGGCATAGTTCTGGAAGATCATCGCGAAGTTGCGCTCGCGCGGCGTGGCGGCGGTGATGTTCTCATCATGCAGCCAGATTTGGCCTTCGCTGACCGGTTCCAGCCCGGCGAGCAGGCGTAGCAGGGTGCTTTTCCCGCAGCCCGACGGGCCGACCAGCACCACGAATTCGCCTTCGTGAATATCCAGCGACAGGGCGCTGAGCGCCGGTTTGCCGTCGAAACGTTTACTGATGTTTTGCAGACTGAGCATGGCGGTTAGCGCTCTTCCGTTGGGCAACTGATGTTTTCGTCGTACAGCCACGGCCCGGCGTAGTGGGCCAGCGAGTGCTGGTAGCTCACCCACTGATCGCCGACCTGACGGTGCATCAGGCACGAGGCCGGGGAGAGGTCGTAATAGGGCCGGGTGTCTTCGTGGCAGTACGGCACCTGATGGACGGTGCCGGGAATGGTGGAGATCAGCGCCTGGCGATACTGGGTCATGGTCAGGCTGTGGTTATGGCCGCAGAAGATGCGCGTCAGCGACGGGAAACGCTCCACCAGCGCCAGCAGACGGTGGCCGTTTTCGCAGGCGATCGGGTCCATCTGCGCATTGCCCAGCGGCAGCGGCGGGTGGTGCATAAAGATCGTTGCCGGTTTGTCGCCGCCCTCGAACAGCTGGGCCTCCAGCCAGCCGATGGTCTCGTCGGTCAGCCAGCCTTTTGACGTGCCGGCATGACTGGAGTCGATAAACAGCAGGCGGGTGGCGAAGTCATCCACCGCATAGCGCATATTTTGCGGATCGTTGCCCAGCTGCGGGCACAGCGGGTGAAGATGCTCGAGAAAATGGGCTTTGTCGTCGTGGTTGCCGGGGATCAGATACAGCGGATAGTTCAGGCTGCCGAGGATCTGGCGGGCCACCTGATACTCCTCCGGGCGGCCGCAGTTGACGATATCCCCGCTCACCACCACCGCGTCCGGGCGCTCGCGCAGCGCGTTAAGCTGGGAGACCACGTCGGCGTTGGCGGCATTGACGTCGATAAAGCCGTACAGCTTCTCGCCGCGGCTGCGGAAATGGGTATCGGAAATGTGCGCTAACAGCATGAATCACTCCTTATTTGATCCCGGAGAAGCCGAAGCTCCGCAGGAACTGTTTCTGAAAAAGGATGAACGCCAGCATCAGCGGCAGGCAGACCATCAGCGTCCCGGCGCCGATGGTGCCCCACTGGCCGCCGGATTCGGCGCCCATGGCGAAGGAGACCAGCCCGACGGTCAGCACCTGCTTATCGGGATCGTTGAGCATCATCAGCGGCCACAGGTACTCGTTCCAGTGGTAGGTAATGCTGACGGTGGCGAAGGCCAGCACCGACGGCCAGGACATCGGCAGCAGCACGCGGAACAGCACCTGCCACCAGCGGCAGCCCTCCATCAGCGCCGCCTCCTCCAGCTCTTTCGGAATGGCGAGGAACGCCTGACGCATCAGGAACACGCCGAACGCCGAGGTGAAGTAGGGCATCATCACCCCGGTGAGGGTGTTGAGCAGGCCGAAGGTTTTCAGGGTCAGCATGTTCGGCACCATCATCACCACCGGCATGATCATCAGCTGCACCAGGAACAGGAGAAACAGCGTCTGCTTGCCGCGAAATTCGTGGCAGGCGAAGACGTACCCGGCGGTGGTGATGGTCAACAGCTGCACGCAGAAGGTGCCGAAGGTGAAGATAAGGGTGTTGGCGTACAGGCTCAGCCAGTCGGCGCTCTGCCAGGCGTCGCGGAAGTTATCGAGAGTCAGCGGCAGGCGCGGCAGCAGCGACGCCATATCGTCGCCGAAGGTGGTAGCGCTGAACGAGGTCGCCAGCATCCAGATAAACGGGCTGACCCACAGCAGCGCCATGCAGCACATCAATACTGTGAGCGTAAAGGGCGACGAGCGGCGCAGGCGCAGCCACAGCGGACGGGCGGCGGCGGGCGTGCGGACCAGCAGCGGCGAGATTTCAGCGCTCATAGTGGGCTCCTTTCTCCAGCAGTTTCAGGTTAATCAGCGAGAAGGCGAACAGCCCGGCCAGGGTGAGGAAGGTGGCGGCGGAGGCTTTACCGAGGTCGTGGGTATCCCAGGCGAGATTCTGGATGTAATAGAGCAGCACGGTGGTGGCGTTGTCCGGCCCGCCGCGGGTCATCACCGCCACGTGGTCGATCTGGGTGATGGAGTAGATCAGCGCGGTGGTGATCACAAAGCTCAGGGTCGGGCGCAGCAGCGGTAGCGTGACCTTAAAAAAGACCTGCGTGCGGGTAGCCCCCTCCATCAGCGCCGCTTCCCGCGTCGAGGCCGGAATGCTCTGCAGCCCGGCGAGGAAAAACAGCATGTAGTAGCCGGCGAACTTCCACACGCCGATCAGCGCCAGGGCCAGCAGCGCGCTGTTGCTGCGTCCCAGCCAGTTGTTGTTCATCGGCCCGAACAGCTTCGCCAGATAGTGGTCGAGCAGGCCGAGGCCGGGCATAAAGATAAACAGCCACAGTGCGGCGGCGCTGACCATCGGGATAATCATCGGGAAGAAAAAGGCGGTGCGCAGCCAGCGGTTGACGCGATGGTTCTCGCTGAGGGCGACCGCCAGCAGCAGGGCGAGGGTCACCCCGGGCACTACCGTCAGCAGGATATAGAGCAGGTTATTGCCCAGCGACTGCCAGAAGACGTTATCGGCAAACAGGCGGGCAAAGTTATCCAGCCCGACATACTGCGCGCCGTCGCTGGCCATGCGGGTATCAAACAGGCTGTCATACACCGAACGCCCCAGCGGGAACCAGGTAAACAGCAGTAAAAACAGCAGGGAAGGCGACAGGATCAGCCAGGGAAGCCAGGTCTTTCTCATGGTGACGCGCATCTCGTTCAGCCATTTATCGAAGCCCGGATTGTGGGAAGCAATGACTACAGAGGCATGGCGGGGAGATGACGGTTTGATGAAGCGACGGGGAAAACGCCGGGCGAACGGGCCGCCCGGCGGGAGAGAACCATCAGAAGTCGGCTTTCAGCACCGCGCGGTAGCGGGCTTTGCCTTCACGAACGTGCTTCAGCGCTTCGTTAATCTGCGACATCGGGAACAGCTCGGTGGTCGGAGCCACTTTGCTGCGCCCGGCAAACTTCATCAGCGTGCGCAGTTCGGACGGGTTACCGGTCGCCGAGCCGGAGATGCTGCGGTCGCCGCCGATCAGGGTAAAGGCCGGCACCGGGAACGGCTTCATCACCGCGCCGACGGTGTGGAAGTTGCCGCCGTAAGCCAGGGCTTCGAAGTACGGCTGCCAGTCGAGGTCCACCGCCACGGTGTTGATGATCAGGTCGAACTGACCGGCCAGCGCTTTTAAGGCTTCAGGATCGCGGCTGTTGACCACGCGATCGGCGCCCATCGCCAGCACTTCCTGCTCTTTCGCCGGGTTGGAGCTGAAGGCGGTCACTTCCGCACCCATCGCCCGCAGCAGCTTAATAGCGATATGGCCGAGGCCGCCGATGCCGATCACCCCGACGCGGCTGGTGGCGGTGACGTGGTGGGTCAGCAGCGGTTTAAAGACGGTGATGCCGCCGCACAGCATCGGGCCGGCGGACGCCAGATCGATGCTCTCCGGCAGGGGGATCACCCACTGCCAGTCGGCGCGCAGCTTATTGGCGAAGCCGCCGCGGTTGAGAATGGTCGGCACTGAGCCTTCCAGACAGTTGATCTGGTTGCCGCTGATGCAGGCGTCGCAATGGCCGCAGCTGCGCGCCGTCCAGCCGATGCCGACCTTCTGGCCAATCTTCAGCCCTTTATCCTGCGCCGCGCTGCCCAGCGCCGCCACCCGGCCAATCACCTCGTGACCGGCCACCAGCGGGTAGCTCGACATCCCCCATTCGTTGTCGATCATCGACAGGTCCGAATGGCAGATCCCGCAGTACTCCACTTCAACTTCGACATCTTCCGGCTGCAGCTCGCCGGCATCGTATTCCCACAGCGACAGATCGGCGCCCGCTTCTTTGGCGGCGTAGCTTTTAATGATGCTCATGTTCATTTCCTTGGGGTTGGCGTGATAACCCAGAAAGTGTAGAGCATGGTTTTTCACGGCGCTTGGCAATCGGAGGGGTAGCGAAGCGGGCGGACCAGCCGCCCGTTAAGGTCAGCGGCTGGCCAGCGGCCACTGATTAAGGCGGATGCCGCGCTGCGGGGCGTTCTCGGCAAAATCATCCAGCACCGCCCGCACGTCCGGGTCGAGGTAGCCGACGCTGTCGTGCTCGACGATCACCACGCTCTTTTCCGGAATCTTCGCCAGCAGGGCCAGCAGATGCGGATTGTGCATAAAGGTCAGATTCTGCTGGATGCGCAGCACGTAGTGGTCATCGTAGCGCGCCAGCTGCAGCGAGTGGCGATGGCTGCGCCAGAGGCTGAACGCCATCTGGGTGGCAAGACCAATCCCGATCCCCGCCAGCATGCCGAAGGCGATAATCCCGCCGATGGTGGCGAGGAACGGGACGTACTGCGCCGCCCCCTGGCGGAACTGCTCGATGAACAGCCGCGGGGTCGCCAGCTTATAGCCGGTATACAGCAGCACGGCGGCGAGGCTGGCGAGCGGGATCAGGGTTAGCAGGCCGCTGAACCACAGGCCGCAGATCAACAGCAGCACGCCGTGAATAAAGATCGACAGTTTGCTCTGCGCGCCGTTGCTGACGTTGACCGAGCTGCGGACGATCACCGCGGTGATCGGCATCGCCCCCAGCACGCCGGAGAGTAGGTTGCCGACGCCCTGGGCGACCATTTCGCGGTTCGGCGAAGGCGGCGGATTTTGCGGGCGCAGTTTTTTCAGCGCCTCCTGGCTGAGCAGAGTTTCGAGGCTGGCGACCAGCGCCAGGGTCAGCGCCACCACCCACACCGACGGATTGCGCCACGCGCTCCATGCGGGAGACTCCAGCTCGCCCAGCAGATCGCCGAGGCTGCCGAACGCCGGCAGGGTAATACGCGGCAGAGCGGCCAGCTGCTGCGGCGCAAAATGGGTCAGCAGCAGGGTGGTCACGCAGCCGAGCAGGACGGCGATCAGCGGCCCGGGGATCCAGCGCAGGCTCTTCACCCGGCGGATAAGCGGCGAACCCCACAGCCAGAGCACGAGCAGGCCGCCCGCGGCGACGGCAATCGCAGTGACGGAGAAAGCGGCGTTGCCCTGAACCACTTCGGCAAGTCCGGTCTCTTCCGCCGTACCGAGCGCGACGGGGATCTGCTGCATAATCAGCAGGATGCCGATCGCCGCCAGCATGCCTTTGATGACGCTGGCGGGAACCAGCGAGATAAAGCGCCCGGCCCGCAGGATCCCGAACAGCAGCTGCAGCACGCCGGCCAGCACCAGCGCCATCAGGAAGAGGGAGAAGGAACCCAGGGATTCAATGGCGGCGACGACGATGGTGACCAGTCCGGCGGCGGGGCCGCTGACGGCGAAGCGGGAGGGGCTGAGGGCGGTGACGACCAGGCCGCCGATGATGCCGGTCAGCAGGCCGACGAAAGGCGGTAAGCCGCTGGCCTGGGCGATGCCGAGGCACAGCGGCAGGGCGACAAGGAAGACGACGATGCCGGCGAGAGAGTCCTGACGAAGCGTGTTCATGGGGCGTGCTCCTGCGGTGAGAGGTGTTCGACGAGGGTGGTTAAGTGGCCGGAAGCCAGATCGTAGACGCAGCCGTGCAGGCTGAGCGGTCGCCCGCTGGCGAGCACCGTCTGCACCGGTTCACTCTCCAGCAGACGGGCGAACTGGGCGCGAACGTTGGCTTCCACCAGGGCGTCCAGCGCATGGCGAGAACGCTCCGCGTTGGCGCTGGCGCTGGTGCTGGCGCCGGGAGAGGCCGCAACACAACAGTCATCGGCGATCTGCGCAATTTCGTGATGCAGGGTGTGGCGCAGCTGGCCGATGCGGCGAGCCAGCGCCGAGGACTCCTGCGCCAGCGGCAGGGTGGGCAGAGAGAGCGCCGCCTGCACGCCGCCGCAGCCGTAGTGGCCGCAGAGCACCACCCGCTCCACCTCAAGGTAGTGGAGGGCATACTGCAGGACGCTCATGACGTTGTCGTCGGCGGGATCGAGCATGTTGGCGATATTGCGGTGGACAAAGAGCTCGCCGGGCTGGCTGCCGGTGAGCACCTCGGCGGGCACGCGGCTGTCGGAGCAGCCGATCCACAGCGAGTGGGGCCTCTGCCCGTCGATCCATTTTTCGAAATAGTCCGGATCATGCTGACACTTCTGCAGCGCCCAGCTGCGGTTGCGGGCCAGCAAGGGTTTTAACGTCGTCACAAGTATTCTCCTGAGTTAATTCATCGAGTGAATATGTCCATCAAGACTCGTACAGCGACTAGTAAAAATAGTGTTTACCGGAACCCTTCACGCCTGAGGAAAATCCTGGAATAAACGGCAAAAAGAAAACTTTTCATTAATGTAAAGTTATAAAAATATTGATGAAATTAATATTTGGCTGCGGAGCGAGTGAATAACAAAAAGGTATTGGCTAAAACTTTCTGGAATATATGGGAATGGCGTTGGGTGGGGTGGGGGAATAGTTGGGGAGTGGATATTGGGCATTTGTTTGAGGAGAGATGGATTGTGATGGGGATGCAGGTGAGAATGAGGTGAGAACAATTTGAGATAATTTTGAGTGGGGTTTGGGAGTACTGGGGGAGAAGGGGGATGGCTGGCAGGTGGAGCTGGGTTTGCGGGAGGGTGAGAGGAGGGGGCGCTGGTGGCCGTCGCGCTATGGAACGGCGGTAAAAGGTGACGCCGCGCAGGATAGCGCTGTTTTTTTCAACACTTAGCGCAATGACGACACGCTGTCGCTTGCATGGCCGCCGCCGACAGGTATAATCCAGAACGTTTCCGCATCCCCTTCAGTGCCGAAGTGGCGAAATCGGTAGACGCAGTTGATTCAAAATCAACCGTAGAAATACGTGCCGGTTCGAGTCCGGCCTTCGGCACCATCGGAACATCAATAGACGTCAACGGACGTCTTTTTTTGTGCCTGAAATCCAGTATTTACCCATTATTCCCGCTATATTAACTCTCTCAAGGTCAACCTACTTCAACGTACATCTACCAACAGATGTTGGTACAGATGATGGTATTTCCGGTTCGATAATGCTTGTACCAACAGGGAGGGGATAAGCATGGCTCTAACAGATATCAAAGTCAGAACAGCCAAGCCAACGGATAAGCAATACAAGCTGACCGATGGTGGTGGAATGCATCTGCTTGTTCATCCTAATGGTTCTAAGTATTGGCGTTTGCAGTACCGTTTTGCAGGTAAGCAAAAGATGTTGGCTTTAGGGGTATATCCTGAAGTTTCTCTTGCAGATGCCAGAGCTCGTCGTGATGAGGCTCGTAAGCTTTTGGCAAACAGCATCGATCCGGGAGATAAAAAGAAAAATGATAAGGTTGAGCAGGAAGACGCTCGTACTTTCGAACAACTTGCTATTGAGTGGCACGCCACAAATAAAAAGTGGTCGGAAGAACATAGCCGACGAGTGCTGAAAAGCCTGGAGGACAATCTTTTTCCAGCCATTGGCAAACGTAATATTGCCGAACTTAAAACACGAGATTTGTTAGCCCCGATAAAAGCCGTAGAGATTTCTGGACGTCTTGAGGTCGCGTCACGGCTGCAACAGCGAACTACGGCAATTATGCGTTATGCCGTACAAAGTGGTTTGCTTGATTATAACCCGGCACAGGAGATGGCCGGTGCCGTTGCTTCAAGTAACCGGCAGCATAGGCCTGCGTTAGAGTTGAGGCGTATTCCTGAACTGCTTCAGCGTATTGATAACTATACCGGCAGACCTTTGACTCGCCTTGCTGTTGAGCTAACCCTTCTTGTCTTCATCCGTTCCAGTGAATTGCGTTTTGCTCGTTGGTCTGAGATTGATTTTGAAACATCAATGTGGACCATACCCGCAGAGCGCGAGGCTATTGAAGGGATAAAGCACTCCCAGCGCGGCTCAAAAATGCGTACACCTCATTTGGTGCCGTTATCTCGTCAGGCGTTAGCAATCCTTAAACAGGTACACAAACTTAGTGGCGATCGCAATTTTGTTTTCATTGGCGATCACGACCATCGTAAACCGATGAGTGAAAATACGGTGAACAAGGCGCTGCGCGTTATGGGTTATGACACTAAGGTAGAGGTTTGTGGGCATGGTTTCAGGACGATGGCATGTAGCTCGTTGATAGAATCGGGATTGTGGTCGAGGGATGCGGTTGAACGGCAGATGAGTCATATGGAGCGTAACTCTGTGCGTGCGGCTTATATTCATAAGGCCGAGCATTTGGATGAGCGCAAACTGATGCTGCAGTGGTGGGCTGATTTTCTTGATGCGAATCGTGAGAAGGCGGTGAGTCCGTTTGATTTTGCCAAATTAAGCATGGGATGATTAGGTGTATTTAAGGTATGTTCCTGACATACCTTATTTTTCTATAACATGGCTTCTGATGGGGTGTTCATTTTTGTAATGAAATCTGTTGTTTAATACCAAAAACTCATATTGTAAGCTTGGTTCAAGTGATAGGTAGTTTTACACTATCTCATCAGAAAAGCAGCATATGAGATTTAGCCATTCATTCAGATAGAAGTGTTCTTACTGTTACATTAAAGGCAGGAGCCATGACTAGTCGCCCACAGATGATTATTAATGTTCTTCAGGCTAATCCTGATGAGCAATTTACAGCCCGTCAGCTTGCCCAAAAAATCATTGATCACTATGGCGCAGAGCTTGCTGTAAAGCGTCAAAATCCTCGATTCGCCAGTGAGGAAGATTTCTTGAGTCAAATCGCTGCTGAAGTCGGTGGGAGCAGAACCGTTCAGGCAAAAGCGATGTGTCCTCAGGTTATGACGCGTGACAAACCTCGGCCCAGACTTTATTACTGGGGTAAGGAAATCGATAATGGCGTGCAACAAGAGTCATCTTTTGATATTACTCCGACTCCGTCTGCTGAGACGGTAGCTCTTTCTGAGCATACTCTTTACCCGCTTTTGATTGAGTACCTTTCTGAAGAAGAAGAATTGCTTTGTCGTCGTATCGATGAAAAGCGTTCAAGCAACAACAAAGGTCTTGGGGCAAACCATTGGCTTTATCCGGATATTGTTGCTTTGCAGCCTCTCGATAAAGGTTGGGATAGCGTTGTGCAAAACTGCGTACGGTATAGCGAAGGGCGTTTAACCCGTCTGTGGTCTTTTGAGGTAAAACGTCAGCTTAACCGTAGCAATGTTCGAGAATGTTTCTTCCAGGCAGTGAGTAATTCAAGCTGGGCCCATTTTGGTTATCTTGTCGCGACCGAAATAAATGAAGATAAGCAGCGTGGTGTAGAAAGAGAGCTGCAGATGTTGTGTGCATTGCATGGTATTGGCGTAATCCTTCTTAATCCGCAAGATCCCGGTAATAGTCAAACGCTGATTCCTGCGCGAGAGCGAACAAGTATTGATTGGCAATCCGTCAACCGCTTAGTGGTTGAGAACAAGGATTTTAAAGAGTTTATCGATCTGGTTTCAGATTATCACCAGACAGGAAAAATACACAAAGCGCTCTGGAATAGATAACCCACTGTAATATTTCTTAATAAGGTAGTAGAGTGGCTTAAAATCAATATAGACTGATGGACAGCGAGCTATTTAGAGTGAGTGATATTTAAATGCTCTGTCTGCGAATCGATGGAATAGTAAATATAATAAAGGTGGGAGAGTAGTTACTTGCCAAATATTATAATAAATAAATCCATGCAGATAGGTTAATTTATCTAAATTGTATTGGCTAAGATTTACCTGACACAGCTATGGCACAGATCTAAACCTAATCTCACAGGCAGCTCTGTGCCATAAGCAGATACTGGTGCTAACGCTTTTTTGCCCGTTAAAATCTAGAGAGAATTCTCGTTAACATCTTATCGAGGCCAGTTTACCTTACCTCAAATTATCCGAAGTTGCGTGTACACCTGCTAGAAGCAGGTATCACGTTAAAAGTATTGTCGATGAATTCAATATCCAACGAAGCGAGGTAAAGGCTATACGACTGCTAGTATCAGAAACCTATTGTTTTGCCAGAGTAAAAAATAATTATCGGAGTAGCAAGTTAAATAATCAACTGATATAATGGGAAAAAAACTAGGGCAGATTATGACAGTTCAGGCTATAAATATCACCAACTTGTTATCATTCGATGAGCTGAGTGTAGATAACTTAAACGACATAAACTGCATTGTCGGTCGAAATAACGTTGGAAAGTCTAACTTACTTAAAGTTCTTAAATTCTTCTACAATAAACTAGAAGGTAAAGAAGAGTTGCCTCCAAAGTTAAATTCTAATTATTCGTATAAAGGTTCTATATCAATAACTTATGATATGACCAGAATTTATAGGATAGCCAGGAAACAACCTAAAAACAAATATTTTGATTTTATCATCCGAAAATTGGTGCCTCTACATAAACGCAGCATATTTGCATTAACACGCTACGACAATGATTACACTACATATACTTTGACGCTGAACATATACAGCGATGGTAAAGTTAAATGGTCAACGAAAGATAAACAAACTTTAAACCTTATACTTTATCTATTTCCATTTTTCCATATCGAACCTAGACACATGGATTTACATGAATGGGATAGCTTATGGGATCTTATATCAAGAGTAAAATCCTTCAATTTGTCTAAAATTGATGACCAATCTGTAATTGACTTTTTTGATAGTTCAATTAATTCGAGTGGTGGTAATTCGTATAAAAATTATATTTCAGATTTAAACAAAACAATATCTACGAAGCCAAGTTCCCAGAAAGAAAAGGTGCTGAGCTATATTAAAGCTGGATTAAAAGGTTATCGGTTTGAAATAGACGAAAATGATTTAAAGTTTCACTCAGATGGAACAAACTCATTTCATTTCATAAAAACCTTTCTTAGGATACTAATTACAATATCAAGAAGAGAATACATAACGCCATTTGTTTTTATTGATGAGCCAGAGCTAGGTCTGCACCCTAAAATGAACGAGGTCCTAGTTCAAGATATATTTACTAGTTACAATTATAATGAAAAAAAAGATGATCGAGTTACTAGGCCTAAAGTATTCCTAACAACTCATTCGCCTAATATAGTAAAAGAGATAATTAAAAAATTCAGACAAAAACAACGTGTTTATTGTTTTCAGAAGAAAGTTGATGCTAAAACTACGATTAACACATTAAATTCAACTTATGACAACGAGAGCTTTATAAATATTTTTAGCGACAATGAGGCAAGATTGTTTTTTAGCGACTTTATCCTATTTGTAGAGGGTGAAAGTGAGCTGGAAGCTTTTGGAAACATGAAGATGACTGAACATTTTCCTCATTTAAAAAATATAGATATTTATAAATGCAGTAGCAATGTTATTGGTGAACGAGTTAATCCTTCATACTCAAATTCAACAATTCCATACCTATTTTTATTCGATGCTGACAAAGCAATATCAATTAAAGGTGAGCCTCATAGTTTATCTATAAAGCTGGAAAAGAATGGTAACTATTTTAACTTTAAGCCAGATACTTTAAAATCTGAACTTAATAAATATAAGTTGGGTTTTAGTAAGAAGTACAAGACAAAAAGAGAAAATATTGAGACGTTATTATCCGTTATAAATCAAAAGGTAAAAGTAAATAATACAACTCAAAGTTTTCTGGATGAGTCTGACTTTGAGTCGATATTTACTGCTGTTAAAAGCAGGTTGCTTGATGAGAATATTTATCTAAATAGAACAACATTAGAAGGCTGTTTAATTCAGAAAAATAGTTCAATAATTGTATATGGATGGTTAGACAAAGAACATAATTCTAATTTTGATTCTATATTACAGCGTATAAAACGAAGCAAGTATGTTACAGAGGATATGCTCATTGATTACATTAGAGTTATTTTTAATGGAAAGTCAATGGCATTAACTGACTATAGCCATTTCAATGTTGAGGCATACAAGCAAGCTTTAGAAAATAAGAGAAAGGTAAGCGGCAAATTACGATACACCTCTAGGCATGCAAAAATGCTAATGAAGCTATTAGAAGAGAACACTGTACACAACAAATACCTTGATAAAACCGATGGGTGGACTACAAGCTTTCTAAATCATGCCATCGAATTCGTTGAGAAAGAATCTTTAGCTAAAAATCAACCATTTGGCACAGTATTTAAAGTTTTCTTTCCCGAATTTTATGATATCATTCGTATGCTTCAACCCGATAGTAGAGGGGAGATATGAGTTTCGACAAATATCTGAGAGCTTGCCTCTCCCGCTCTTTGCTTGAGGAAGTCCAACTTCTTTTTGCTTTGGGCATAGTCCCAATGACTGCTAAACTAGTCACTCTGATTAGTATGCGTCGGAGTACACACCTACGGTGTAATGGTGTTCTTTTGTATCGGGTTGAAGCTCTATGATGAAAAATAATATTAGCGATGACTTCTTTAAGAAAGCAATACTTAAAGGCAATGAAGATCTTCTAAATGATTTCTCTCCTGCCGTCAGAGAGTTTAAAGTTGGTTGCGATAACTTTTTTGAAATTTCTAAAGACTCTGAACACAAGCGTATAAATGATAGGATAACTAAGTTTGTTCTAGCTAAAATCCCCATTAACTCATCTGCATGCGGATTTGTTCAAGGTAAATCTTATTACGATTTTCTAAGGCCTCATATCCAAGGATATTATTTTCTACGATTGGATATTAAAAATTTCTTCCATTCAATTTCTGCGCATAAAGTAAAAAATCTACTTGCTCAGCACTTCAATAATGAAAAGGGCGGAAATAAATATTCAGCTCTAGACATTGCATATATGGCTGTTACTCACAAGGTTAGTGATACTTATCTTGACAAAGATTTCCGTGGCAAAGAAGTGTTGCCCATTGGATTTTCATCTTCGCCTGTAATATCAAACATAATATTCAGAAAAGTAGATATTCTTATTCAAAAGTTGTGTGAAGACAAAGGGATTATTTACTCTCGTTATGCAGATGATATGTTTTTTTCTTCTGGTAACAGTAAGTACCTGCATTCTGAGCAATTTGAAAAAGACATCTCTATCTTCGTCTCTACACTTTCGCTTAAGTTGAAAAAAAGCAAAAGGAAAGCGACTGAGAACACTATATCCCTCAATGGTTACGTAGTACAGAACAGGAAAAGGAAGAAAGACTTTTTCCATGTATACAAAGAAAAGCCTGTTGGGAATATCAGGCTGTCTGATAAAAAACTTAAACCTTTGAAAAAAATTTCCGCATTGCTCAAAAAACAAAAATCTCCAATATATATAATGGAGAGCGTCTTCCATTTAAACCCAAGAAAGTTTGCCCTAAGATACGGGAATAAATTTTATTTTTATTCCAAGTATGCGGATGATCAATTACAGAATAAATTGAAAGGTTACCGTTCATATTTAGTTTCACTTATAAAGTACAATGATAAATATAGATGTGTCAATATCGATTGCATGAAAAAAATTAAAGAGCTCGTTGAAGTTTTCGAGTCCAACATCAAATAAAGAATGGGCAATATATCTCGATTGTATACCTGAGGCATTCGGTATTCTCTACTTATGAAGTATCTCTTTATTGAGGAGTGAACAATGGAGCATTTGGCTGACTCAGTCGAGCAGGAAAACGTCACAGTCCCGGATCTGGTTAGGCATAGAATATCAACAATGTTCAGTGCAGGGGAATAAATTTGACCACGTGATTAAAATTTTTACAATAGCCCAGATAACCCTCTTAATGCTCATTTATCAAAATCACTGACAAAGTTCTGTCCAAAAGAATGTTAGAGCTAACGTCCGTTCCTCGGCTCAAAGCAGACTGTCAAATTTGATTATGTGCTACCAGTAAAAACCCTCAGATCAAGTCTGAGCTAATACATCTAGATATATCATTTCAAAATAGACCGCATCTTTTAACGATTGTTTTTCGAACGTTATCTAATAACCCGGAATATGCACTTCAGTCAATAAGCATGAATTTATCACTGACAGTTGTATCGAACACTGGGATAGGTCAGGGGAACCATTTTGTCCCCCTGTGTGCCCAAGACTAAATTTGTCCACCTACCCCTTTAAATTTCTCAATAAACTCACCAATTTTCTGAAAAACGGTTTGTTTTTTCGTTTTGTAATGAGGATTTAACGGACTAAGCTTTGGTAAAGTCTCGTTTAACTCAGTGCCATTTTCGGTGGCATATTCGCGTTTTAACGATGTACGGATATAGCGTTTCGCTGCCTCTTCATTGAGGTTTTCTTCTTTTATCAACGCTTCAGCTTCACGCAGCTGCTCACGCTGAGCAAAAATGAAGAATGCATCAATGATGCTGGCTTTGTCCGGCATGTCATCAAGGTTAGTCTGCTGAATAAAGTCAACAATCAGACCTTCTTTGGCCCTGTTACCCAGACTTGAGCGGATTAACCGTCTAACCTCTTCAGTCAATGCCTCTTTACCTTTCTTCTGCCTGTTATGTTCAAAAATCAGACCAAGAATATAGTCCAGGTTGATTTCCTGAGATTTCAATAAGTCGATTTCAAACACAACATCATCCCAGTCAGTGGTTGACTTATCCTTGTCATTAGCCACTTTCTCGCGACGTTGCCAGTCACGGATATCATTGTAGGCTGAACGATAGTCCTGAATCTTACGTTCTGTGGGGAGACGAATTGTCTGCAGTTCGGCAAACTTTTCATCGTCAAGATAATGCGCTGTCTTGAATATTTCGACGGCATCGGGATCGCTGATATCGACTTTTTGCAGATCTTTCAGCATGGCAAATTCGTCGTAGTTTTGCAGGATATTTTCAGCCCGCAGGTATTCGCCAAACAATTTAACGAAGGCCTTTTTCCCCTTCTCGCTATCAATGCTAGCTGGATCAGGGAACTGATGCTCCAATGTCGTAACAATATCCATAAAGCCGCGCCTGGCCTCACCTGTTACGATATCGGTAAAGCCCTCCATGTACTCTTTGTAACTTTTCTCAAGCACCACGTTTTTGGTATTTTTATCCCCAAACAGCGTGATGGCGTCAATGGTTGCGCGTTCCAGATCTCTGAACGTCACAATATTGCCGAAGGTCTTTGTAGCATCAAAGATACGGTTAGTGCGAGAGAATGCCTGCATCAAACCGTGATAACGCAGGTTTTTATCGACGAACAGAGTGTTCAGCGTCGGCGCGTCAAAACCGGTTAAAAACATTCCCACCACAATGAGCAGGTCGATATCCTGATTTTTAACTCGTAAAGCTAAATCACGGTAATAGTTTTGAAAGCCGTTGCTGTCAGTGCTGAAATTGGTTTTAAAGTGAGCATTATAGTCATCAATGGCTGCATCCAGAAACTCTTTAGCGCTGCTATTCATTGCACTGGTATCAAAGTTTTCATCAGTAATGTCACCGATAGCACTTTGTTCTTCATTAGCCGCAAAAGAGAAGATAGTTGCTACCCGCAACGGTTTATAGCTGGCTGATTTATTAGCCACCTCTGCCTGTAGCTCTTTAAACGTCGCGTAATACGCTTTTGCAGCATCCACGCTACTTACTGCCAGCATGGCATTAAAACCTCTGGCACCAGGGAAAGTGCGATGTGTTTTCTGGCGGAAGTTATTCAGGATGTACTGTGTAATTTCCTGGATGCGCAGTGGGTGAAGAAAAGCCTGCTGGTTTTCCGCGGCGCTGAGTTTTTTCTCGTCGGTTTCGGTCTCCAGCGCCTTAAACTGGGGGCGGACATCGTTATAGTCCACCTTAAACTTCAGCACCTTTTCATCACGAATGGCATCGGTAATTACGTAAGAATGCAACTCACGGCCAAACACGCTGGCGGTAGTTTCCGACCCTAATGCGTTTTGCGGGAAAATGGGCGTGCCGGTAAAACCGAACTGGTAAAAACGTTTGAATTTCTTTTTTAAGTTCTTCTGCGCTTCACCAAACTGACTGCGGTGACATTCATCAAAAATGAAGACGACTTGCTGCTGGTAGACGGGCAGGTCCGCTTCCGCCTTCATTAGGTTATTCAGTTTCTGGATAGTGGTGACGATAATTTTGTTATCGTCTTTATCCAGATTCCTTTTAAGGCCTGCAGTATTGTCAGAACCATTGACACTGTCCGGCGAGAAACGCTGGTACTCCTTAATGGTCTGGTAATCGAGGTCTTTCCTGTCGACCACAAAGAAAACTTTATCAATAAAGCCCAGTTCCGTTGCCAGACGTGCGGCCTTAAAACTGGTCAGGGTTTTACCTGATCCGGTGGTGTGCCAGATAAACCCTCCGCTTTCTGGCTTTGACCAGTTCTTCGCGGTAAAGGAACTGTTAATTTTCCATAAGATTCGCTCGGTGGCAGCAATCTGATAGGGGCGCATCACCAGCAGTGTCTGGCTACTGTCAAACACGCTGTAGTTAAACAGCACATTGAGCAGGGTATGCTTCTGGAAAAACGTGGCGGTAAAGTCTTTCAGGTCTTTAATCAACGTGTTATCGGACTTCGCCCAGTTCATGGAGAAATCAAAACTGTTTTTATCCCGCTTGGTGGTGTTGGCAAAGTAACGGGTATCGGTACCGTTGGAAATGACAAACAGTTGCAGGTATTTAAACAGAGAATTATCGCTGTTAAAGCTTTCCTTGCTGTAACGGTGAATCTGGTTAAAAGCTTCACGAATCGCTACACCGCGTTTTTTCAACTCGATTTGAACCAGCGGCAGGCCATTGACCAGAATGGTGACATCGTAGCGATTGGCGTGAGTGCCGGTTTGCTCGAACTGCTTGATCACCTGCACTTTATTGCGAAGGATGTTTTTTCTATCCAGCAGATAGATATTCTGAATACGGCCATCGTCGAAGACGAAATCATGAACATAATCATCATGAATTTTGCGGGCCTTTTCGACAACACCATCGCTGGGCTTGTCCATCCAGGTTTCCACAAAACGACGCCATTCAGCCTCCAGGAACTCCACATTGTTAAGGGTTTGCAACTGTTCCCTGACATTAGCGAGCATAGCCTTGGTATTGTTCAGCGTTGGCAGGTATTCATAGCCCTGGTTAACTAAATCCTGAATCAGCTCACGCTCCAGATCACCTTCGCTCTGGTAGCTCTCGGTAATCTTCCAGTCCGGGTTGTATTTGTCCAAAATGATAAAATTATTGGACTCAGCAATTGGCTTGGTGCAATCAACCATTTTTTTGTTCCTGCTGCCAGAAGCCACAGTTGTTCTTCAAGTGATCGAGCAACAGTTTGACAGTCGCTTTCTCCGCTGGCGTTGGCTCCGCAACGGCTTCATTCGATAGCGTGCTGTGGCTGGTGAAATTGATGATTCTGCTCAGATAAAGCTGCTTGTCGTCAGGCAAGAGTTCAGACCATTTAGGGTAGCCCAGAAAGCTGGCCGTTTTCTCATAAAGATTGCGCAGTAACGTGAAGTGATATCTTTCAACGTTGTTGTCAGCAATTGCCTGTTCGATTGTTTGCTTTAGGTGGAGATGGTAGGAAAAACTCTTGTTAGAGTCGCCATATTTTTCCGTGAGGGCAAATGTACCATCCTCAAAACTCTCCAACATGTAACAAGCTTTCCCGTTCAACTCATTGAAAAGCACGTTATAAAATATTGCACTATGTGTCGTGATAATGAACTTCAAATCGGATTCGCTGGATTTGATCAGCCCCGCAAGATTAACCGCCAGTTCAATCAAATGGTTATCATCTAGAGAGCTGACGGGATCATCAATGAATACATACTCCAGTTGATCAAATGCGGGGGTTTCGCGCGCATCTGGGTCGGCGACATTGAGAATTGTGACCACTTGATCCAGTAGGGTGTAAAACACACTCCAGATGAAGTTGCTTTCTTCACCTTTGGATAACTTGATATGGGCGGAACGCTCATCATTGCCGCGTTCCATAGAAAAAGCGACTTCGGTAAAATCTGGATTGAAGTGTGGCGTTAGCTTGTCGTTCGCATAGCGCTGGAAATAACGGACGATATTGCCATCCTGTCCCAAATCTTTTAGCAAGGTCAGCAACCAGTTTGTATAGGAATTCGGCTGCACCTTCAGCTTCGGTTCTGCGTCTTCTTGCAGATCGTTATCCCAATAGAACAAGTCCTCGGTGAAGGCATTGTAATAGAGGATCTTTTTATGCGACAACTCGGACTCTTCACCTTCTCCGTCAATGACTTTGGGCGCAATCAATTGCTTGAAATCACGGGAAAGACGTGTCTTCCCCGTGCTATTGAAAGCGTAGATTAACTGCACCTTTGGCACGGCCCTGGTCGCTTCAACTTCTTTATGAACTGTCTTCTTGACTTTCTGAGGCGTACTAAGCTGTTGAGCTATTTCCGGGAGTGTTTTGCCCATGTCACGCCTCTGCCACTTCCTGTTTCGGGAAGCTAAATAACATGTCCCGATAATATGCGTACTGCTTCTGGCGTAGCTCGATTTCGCGAGGAAGGCCTTCAGTGATAGAGTTTGTTAATGCATCAAACTTATCGAGGATTGAAACGATCCTCTCTTTTTCTTCTGGCGACGGATTTGGGATACGGATGCTCTCTAAGTTTTTCTTATTCAGCTTAGGTTGTGCAGCACCTGAAATATAGGTTGTTAAGTCAATACTATTCAGATAGTACTCAACGTATCTTCTTTCTGCATAGGTATCGAATTTAAGCACATGAGCATGATTGTTCACCCAAGTCTTACCGCTGATACTGAACGCTATCGGAGTATTGCGAGCCAACAGGTTTGCGCCATCTTCAGATACTAATAGAAAGTCGCCATCGAAAATATAATCTTTTACATAATCGACAATCCCTGATGCTCCGTAATAAGGTATTTTCCCTGCTTCCCTCAAACCACTAGTGATTGGCTTTCTTTTGGAGTCAAGATTCTCTGCCAACTCTCCTAGCGTCTTCCACTCAACCTCAACATCGTCAAAACTCAGCAACTGGTCACGATAGTAGTTGTACTGCTTTTTACGCATGCTAAGTTCAGCGGTAAGTTCAGCGGTAAGTTCAGTAAATGTATCCAGAATCCGGACGATTTCAGACTGGATGGCGAGGGACTTTTCCGGGTTGGCTGGGCAGGGGATTGGCACTCTAAATTTATCAGTATCTGGAGTTGAAATTTGTGGCATCTGCATCTTGCCCCCAACTTTTTGAAAGTACGCTTCATTCATTTTCAAAAAATAATAGATATATTTGATGTTAATGGTTTCATTTTTGGAGTGGTATGACCACATCTCATTTTTATGTGAGAATGGCTTGTCGTAAAACTCAAATTCAATCACACCACGAGATTTAACAATGATAGATGGCTTTCTATTTATATCTTTTTCCGGTATGTCTTTATAATCAACAAACGCAACAGTTTTGCCTCCTGCGAAAATTTTGAGCGGAGCGTTGTCTTTGTGAAGCACCTTCATCTGTCCAGCTGTTATTTTAGTCCCTTTCGTTCGTACAAGTATTTTCCCTAGCGACAGCCACTCAACATCAGCCCCATCCAACAGCTTTTCCAGATAACTTATCTCGCTCATTCATGCACCTCACACCCTTTAATCTCTGCCACAATCGTATCAATATCTTTGCGTAACTGGTCGATTTTGCTGACGGTAGTTTTCAGCTCGGCATTTAGTTCCGCAATATGAACGATCTCTCGGGTGTCTTTGGCTTCCACGTAGCTGCTGACAGAAAGGTTGTATTCATTCCCGGCCACTCTTTCAAAGGGCACTGATTTTGCCAGATGGTCAACATCTGATTTACTGCTGAACACCTGCATGATCTGAGCAATATGGGCATCGGTGAGAATGTTATTATTGGTTTCTTTTTTAAACAGACCGCTGGCATCGATGAACTGCACGCAGGTATCTGTTTTATGCTTTGACAGCACCAGAATATTGACGGCAATGGTGGTGCCGAAGAACAGGTTTGGTGCGAGTGAAATCACCGTCTCAACATAGTTGTTATCGACCAGATACTGACGAATTTTTTGCTCAGCACCACCACGGTAGAAAATACCCGGGAAGCAGACAATCGCCGCCCGGCCTTTGGCGGAAAGATAGTTCAGCGCATGAAGCACAAACGCAAAGTCAGCTTTTGATTTTGGGGCCAGCACACCTGCCGGAGCAAAACGCTCATCGTTTATTAGCGTCGGGTCGTCACTGCCAATCCATTTCACCGAATACGGCGGGTTAGAAACAATTGCATCAAACGGCTTTTCATCGCCAAAGTGTGGTTCAGTCAGGGTATTACCCAACCTGATATCAAATTTGTCGTAGTTGATGTTGTGCAGAAACATATTCATACGCGCCAGGTTGAACGTCGTATGGTTTATTTCCTGACCAAAGAAACCTTCTTCGATGATGTGGTTATCAAAATGTTTCTTCGCCTGCAGCAGCAGTGAGCCCGAGCCTGCTGCCGGGTCGTAGATTTTGTTAACGTGGGTCTGACCGTGCATTGCTAGTTGTGCAATCAGTTTTGAAACGTGCTGTGGTGTGAAGAACTCTCCGCCTGATTTACCTGCATTTGCAGCATAGTTAGAAATCAGGAACTCGTACGCATCACCGAACAAGTCAATCTGGTGGTCGTTAAAGTTACCCAGTTTTAAACCTTCGACACCTTTTAAAACGGCGGCCAGACGGCTATTTTTGTCTTTAACGGTGTTACCCAGACGGTTACTGGTGGTGTCAAAATCAGCAAACAGGCCTTTGATGTCAGCTTCAGACGGGTAACCGTAAGCTGAGCTTTCAATGGCGACAAAAATACTGTTTAAATCAGCATTCAGCCTGTCGTTGGTATTCGCTTTAGCAGCAACATTGCAGAATAGCTGGCTCGGGTATATGAAATAGCCTTTGGTTTTGATGGCATCATCTTTAATGTCATCGGTAATGATACTGTCATCCAGCGCAGCATAGTGGATGCTGTCATCACCGGCTTCGATGTAACTGGAGAAGTTTTCACTGATAAAGCGGTAGAAAAGTGCACCAAGGACATACTGCTTAAAGTCCCATCCATCTACCGAGCCTCTGACATCGTTGGCGATAGCCCAGATTTGGCGATGTAGTTCTGCACGCTGTTGAAAACTTGTCATTTTTTATCCTGTGTTCGATTCTTAGAAACTACTGTTAACGGGATTTTACCGCAATTTGTTCACAACGACTGTATCTATATCAGATCCAGTTATGACTCTTCCGATAAGTGGTTTCACGAGGGCAGAAAGGCTATGCCAGTTACCTGTATCTGTGTGCATTATTAAAATTTGATTATTTGCTGTGCTGCAGCAACCGTTTTCTGGTCTGCCGCATTGGGCATCAGAGCGTATCCTGCAGCAGATAAAATTGCATACCTGTTCAGTTGAGTCGCAGGGGAAGTCGTGGACGACCTGTCAGTGGACGCTCAGGTACTTCATTGCAGCCGTGGAGTAGCAACCCCTCCTTCTGTTGGATTTTTGTCATATAGGCGAGTACCTGCCGTATGTTGGTAATACTTCCAGGATCGTTGTAGTGAACAGGGATATTGAGATTTGCTCGATAGTGTTCCTTGTACTCGCAACGGTGATGCCAGCCTTCCCTGTCTGTAATGTTGCTCCATAGCTCGCCCGCTTTCGCAGCCCATGGATAAGTTATCTGGGTCCGATTACCATCTAACCAGAAGACTGCATGGGCGTGGTAGCGGTGATCCTCAGTCCACTCTATGACCCAGAAATAACCTACTACGGCCCGCAGACTCATCATGTTTTTCATTAATAATTGGATATCCAGTTCCAGTTGGTGGTGTCGAGGTTGTGCATATCTAGGCGTTCCATTTTTGTAGAACAGGTCTATTCGAATAGCCCGCAGGCAAGCATACCGGTTGATCATACTATCCGTATGCCAGTTCAAGACAGACTCCAGAAACCAGTCTGGTGTCCAGGATCGTTCAATATTCATGTGGTTATTTCCTGACCGCAGCTTGGATCAGCCATGTAGAGGAGGGGAATTCCTCGGCAAGAAGCTGAGGGATGGATTATTAATGGGCAGATCTGTAGACAGGTTTAAGAGGAATATAAATAGGGAGTACCTATTAATTATATTAATTAACCGATATTAATTTTAACTCCCTGAACATTTCTTAGCCCTTACAGAACAAGGCTTGAGGCTCAATTCAGCGGATCGAGTACAGTGCGGTAGGCAAAACAGACGTACTCATCCATCATACTGGTAAGCATATGGTTCTCAGCCTGTCGGTCATTAACCCAGTTATTTACCTCCTCGCTTGTTTTGAACTTGAGACTTTCAATCCAATCAGCAAGACAATTCCCCAACATCAAATCGTACCAGCATAGCCATACAAGCTTCAGACGCAGCTCAGTTCCGCTAAACTGCTGAAACAGGCTGGTGAGCTTATTTGCCAGTGAACGGTGTTTTAAACGGACGCATTCGGAAAGCAGAACACCTTCAAGCATGGGGTGGTGGGCCAATAAGTGCTCCTGCGTTAATAAGCTTACGTTCAGGTCATCATCTATCGATAATGATGCTGCCGCTGCCTTTCCGTAAATAAGCCGGTGTAGCCAGCGGGGCACAATAGCAATAACAGCTTCTTTACCATGAAAATTTAGACAGCCAACCGTCAGGCTATGATAGTGATATATGTTTTGATGGCACATTCCCTGCCGGACAGTCAGCTTCGTAAAATCCGTCAACCAGGTCTGGTAGCATTTTTGAAGTTCTTCGTAACGCGGTTTATAGTCTTTCATCGTTTATATTCCTTCTGGCTTAAATTACAGGCAGCAGAAAATCTCCGGGGAGCCGGATAACTATCTTCGTACTGCAAAGTTAGTTCGGATTGAGGTTATTTACGGGATTGGTTAATACGTTCCTGGAGCCAAGCTTCAACTTCGCTTTTTAGCCAGCGGGAGCTACGACCCATTTTTATTGGTTTTGGGAAAACATCATCTTTAATTAGCTTGTAGAACCACTTGTCCGTTAAGCCAGTCAGACTGGTGATATATGCCATATTGACAAACTGGTCTTCTAAAAGAGAAAGATGGGTGTTCATTATTTGATTCTCCGGTTAAGAAAGGTAAGCCGGACTCGTGATGTTTGATAACGACCACGTGCTTCGGCATACCAACCCGGTAATCTGTAAAAAAGTTGAAGGCCATTGACCTCTATGTCACTACCGGCCTAGAGGAAAATTGAGCCCCTAAGTGCTGCATCATAACGAACCGCCAGCTATCAGCTACTGAGTTTTCTGAACGCCACTCCATACCAATTTCTTGGCTGCCATTGAACACTGCACTAAGGGAAATTTTTTCATTGCAGGTCAAAAGGCCGCTTACAGCGGGAGTGAATAAAGCATCCACTTCTTTCCTTGGTAGTTACTGAGCACTCAATCGAGTTAATGGTAGAAGGACGTGACTGCTGACTTTGGCTACGATTTTTGTGCAGAACATCATGGGGTAGGTTTCTTCGTGGGTTGTAAGTAGAATAATGTATTTTTGATGCGGAAAAAGCTAAGTGTCATATCTAACTTATTGATATTTTATATTGTATCTGAAATTTAACGCTACATTTTTACTACGTTATTACGCTGTTTTTATATCATTTTCACCTTCAAAAAAGCATGATTTACATCTGGGTTTGCTTCTTTTACTCTTGAGTGAAATGATGGAAAACAACCATTCTGGAGCAGGAGGGGCACCATGGAGGAGTATGAATTCGATGAACGGGAAATGCGAAAAAAGAGACTGCGACAGGCAAGTCGCCTAAAGTGGTTGAGGAAAAACCCAAGGGCAATGCATTTCTTTCTCTTTCGTTTACTAGCGAACAAAACCGTAGCACTCGCCAGTACGAACATCCGAACAAAGCTCGATATGCCACAGTTTCATATCCATGCCCCCGATGTGGTCATGTCCCCTCAAAATACGGGAAAAATAAATAATAAAGGCGAGATAAACTTCCAGGATTTAGACATAAATCTGCAGGACTTGGATCTGAATTTTTCCCCACCAAAATGTGAGCAAGCTAATGGATTAGACTTCTCCAAGGTAACTAATACGGATGTCATCCCAGATGTAATGGAAAAAATAATCGATACCATTTTGAAAATGTACCCATCGACGAGGTTAGCAGACCAGGCTATCACGGAAGTGATGGGTGATTGGGCTAATGCCAGCAATCAGTTCCCTAGAGCATTTTCATGGCTGGATAAGAATAATGAAGAGCAATGTTTATGGGTTTGGGAGCAAATGAGGAAGAAATATATTTCTATTGATACCAAACCTATTTCCTGTGAGCAACGCTACCATTTTATTATTGCTATCTTTGATAACTGGAAAGGGTGGAGTGACGAGCAACTAGGTTATCTGAAAGAAAATAAAAGAAGGACGGATGGGAAGTTCATTTCGCATGGGTTGGGTGGTATTAGTACTTTAAGCTGCAAAGAAATATTGCTAGAAGAACTGAGTAAAGCTTGGGAGCAAAAAGCCCGTAGGAAAAAGATTAAAGATACAACTCCTCCCTTGAAATTGAATAAACTATACCAAAAAAGGCTGGGCCAGATTGCTGAAAATAAAAACATGACGCTAGATGAGACACTCAAATGCCTTATCGATAATGAGTACTCACGTATCAGTATATTGAAGACTAGATAGTATTAAACCAGATGGGGAATAGGGTACCCATCTGAACATCATTCCAAATAATTTCAGACAGATATTATCGCAATGAATCACCTCCGACGTCTTCTTGGCTCGGAGGTTTTGTTTTTCTGTCTGAGGTCGTTTCATGAAAAAATCAGAAGGTCTAAAGGCCATTGAAAAGCCACTAGCGTCACTCCCCCATGCCATTGGCAGACATATTCTTGACCATGTTCAAAAACTCACTCACTACGAACCAGTCATCGGGATCATGGGCAAAACAGGCGCGGGTAAATCATCTCTCTGTAATGCGCTTTTCCAGGGTGAGGTTACGCCCATCAGTGATGTCCACGCCTGCACCCGTGACGTAATGCGATTGCGTCTGAGCAGTGGTGACCATAGCCTGATACTAATAGACCTACCCGGAGTAGGCGAGAGCGAGCAACGGGATAAAGAATATGAATCTCTATATCGCAATATTCTCCCTGAGCTGGATCTCATCCTGTGGGTTATCAAAGCCGATGATCGAGCCTTCTCTGTGGATGAACGCTTCTACCGGCGAGTGATGACTGGCTACCAACAACGGTTTCTGTTTGTCGTTAATCAGGTTGACAAAATCGAGCCAAGCCATGAGTGGTATGTCACCGGCAATGCACCATCACCGCACCAGTGGGTGAATATTGAGGCCAGGCTGGCGTCTATTCGCCAGTTATTCTCACCACATCATCCGGTATGCGCTGTCTCAGCGAGAACAGAATGGAATCTCCCATCAATGATAGAAACGATGATGTGCTGCCTGCCAGACCGAGCCACCAGCCCATTGGCAACACAACTGCATGGGAGGTTATGTAGTGAACCGGTAAAAAAGCAGGCTCGTGAGTGCTTTGGTAATGCGGTCGGGGAGGTATTTGATTCTGCGGAAGCGGCATCATTTATTCCCGCGCCACTGAAAGCAGTTATTCGCACTGTCCGCGATGCCGTAGTATCAGCTGCTCGCGCCGTTTGGGACTGGATTTTCTTCTGAGCTGGCTTACCTGCCATTATCTTCGGGACATACCCTGTCCGTTCTGATGTTTTATAATCTGCTAAATTCCGACAGTTTTCCCTTTATGCCCCGTCACGGTTGATTTTGGCAACTGTAAAAAATACGTCTTCTGGTGTCCATTCCCTGTCCCTCCCCCTCGTTAGAATTACCGTTTTATTTTCAGTTAATTATATTACTGGAGAACCTGCCTTATGGTTCAGGTTGAACGTCGTCATGATCGGCTTGCCGTCCGACTGTCGTTAATTATCAGCCGTCTGGTGGCTGGAGAAACACTGGATTTACGAGCGCTGGCAACTGAATTTGGTGTGTCGGTTCGAACTCTACGCCGGGACTTTCGGGAACGTCTGATGTATCTGGATCTGGAGTATCGCAAAGGCCGATGCCGCTTGCTATCCGGTAGCCGCCAGAGAGAGTTAGCGGTGATGAAATTTGCCCGTCAGTCAGGCATTGAAGCTCTGTTTCCTGATATGGATAACCATCTGGTCAGTTCACTGTTGAGCGGATCAGGAGAGTCTCCTTGCCTTATCTGGCAGGGAACAGCTCAGGTTTCATCCCCAGAATCAGGCGTATTCACTCGGTTGGTGAGCGCGGTATCAGAACATCGAAAGGTGACGCTGCTCGGTAACGGTTGCCGCTGTACAGGCCTCGCTCCCTATCGGCTGGTTCTGCGTGACGGCGAGTGGTATCTGACAGGCGAGCATCAGACCCGGATCGCAGTATTTCCCTTGACGGATATTCGTGCAGTCACGCTCCACAACGGCAGCTTCGCTCCTGATATAGCGATGCGCGATATCCTCTCTCACCCGGATTTTCTTCAGGCTTTACCCCACTTTCGCTTTTTCCATTCATTGCTTGTCGCAACTGCCGGCGGGCTTATACCTCAGAAGGAATAACCACGATGAAATTACTTACCACTACATTGCTGGCTACCAGCATTTGTCTGAGTGCAGTTTTTCCGGCTGACGCTGGCAATATCGTCGGCTCTGTTAAAGCCTGGGAGTACATGCAGGCTGACGGCTGGAAATCAGCTGACGGCATGGATGACAATACGCTGCACAATATGCTCTACCAGGCCAATGTTATTGATAACTACCCGTGGACGAAGCAGTTTTTGCTACGTACCCGTGGTGGTGGTGCAATTTTCCTTGCCGATAAGAAAACCCACACTATTCGTCAACTAAAACTGAATCCTGTCGGTGAAACCTACAACGATATTGAAACGGTTTACCAGGGAGAAGATAAAGGAGATGGGTGTTATTTCGCCATTGTAGACAATCAATCCTCGGCACGGCAAAAGGCCATTGATGACCTTCTTAGTTACCCCCTTGTAGATAATGTTGACGCTAAAGCTAAACAAATCAGGCAGCAGATGACCCCGAAAGTCGTCATGGTCATACCGGATCGTTGTGTGAATAAACAACAGCAAGCTGCATTGGCGGCTAAACGCTCGGAAGAGGATCGAAAATTGCAGCAATGGGTAGCACAGCAAAGCCTGGCGGAATTGTGCCATCGCACAGGCAACTGCTGATGTATTCTCAATAGCCATTAAAGGAAAAGAACGATGGAAAAGGATTATCAGAAGGTTATTTCTATACCCTACCTCACGATGACAAGGGGGGGGGCAAAACCTACTTACAGCAAAACCATGCCATTCGTCAGCCGATTTGCTAAAACCTTACCTGCCATTGTCGTTTTAATGCTGTGCCATCTGTCATCCGCTTACGCAGATGAACAACGCTATATCAGTATCCGCAACACCGATACCGTGTGGACTCCCGGTAATATCTGTGTGTATCAGTTCCGTCTGGATAATGGTGGTAGCGGTGTGGGTTTTGGCCCGCTGTCTGTTTCGCTGGGGCTGAAAGACAAGGCGGGCAACACGCTGGCGACGGGAACAATGGACGTAGCCCCCTTTGGCGACAGTGATGCTACTCGTTCTCAGGAAGCTTTTCTTGAGCATGAATGTGTCGAAAACGTCAGCGCTATTGAAATCATGACGGCGACCGAAGAGCGCAACGGCCATCAGGCTAGGCTGCCACTGTCCGTTTTCGACCCTCAGTATTATCAGCCACTGTCAGTATCGGTTGCTGTGAATAAGGCATCATAACTGGCTTAGACTTAAATCTGCCAGACCTCAGACTCACAACAACATCAGGCCATGCCTCCTTCGGGAAGCATGGCCTTTTCGTTTTTCATTGCCAAAAAAGGAATTAATCATGATCCGATTAGCCAGCCGCTTTGGTGCGGTTAATGTTGTACGCCGCGACCGCCCATTAACTCACGACGAACTGGCACATTACGTGCCCAGCGTCTTCAGTGAAGAAAAGCATGAGTCCCGCAGCGACCGATACACTTATATCCCGACAATAACCCTGCTCGATAATCTGCAACGTGAAGGTTTCCAGCCTTTCTTTGCCTGCCAGACCCGAGTGCGTGACCAGAGCAAGCGCGAACACACCAAACACATGCTGCGTCTTCGCCGTGAGGGCCAAATCACTGGCAAGCAAGTTCCGGAAATTATTCTGCTCAACAGCCACGATGGTTCGAGCAGTTATCAGATGTTGCCGGGATTATTTCGTTCAGTCTGCCAGAATGGACTAATTTGCGGTGAGAGTTTTGGTGAGGTTCGTGTACCTCATAAAGGCAACGTGGTGGAGAAAGTCATTGAAGGTGCTTACGAAGTGCTGGGAATATTTGACCGTGTAGAAGAGAAACGCGATGCCATGCAGTCGCTAATGTTAACTCCGCCAGCACAGCAGGCGATGGCGAAAGCGGCGTTAACCTATCGCTTTGGTGAAGAGCATCAGCCGGTGACGGATTCGCAAATCCTATCCCCGCGCCGCTGGCAGGATGAAAGTAACGACCTGTGGACCACTTATCAGCGCATTCAGGAAAACCTGATTAAAGGCGGTCTGCCTGGACGAACCACCAAAGGCAAACGTGCCCATACTCGTGCTGTAAAAGGTATCGACGGTGATGTGAAGCTTAACCGTGCTCTGTGGGTGATGGCTGAGAATATGCTGCAACTTGCCTCATGAACCTTTTTGTTATCCCTTCCCTCAGGCCTTGCCAATAAACCGGTGAGGCTTTTTGTTTTAAGGAATAAAAATGTCTGTATTTAATTTATCCCCGGTATTTCCTGCAAACGAGCAACGCGTCATTCGTCGGGCATTACGCCTGCTGGAGAAATATCAGCGTCAACCGAGTGAGTCATTTACCTCCACCAGCTTCACTAAGACCTGGCTGCAATTACAGATGGCTCATCAGGAGCGTGAAGTTTTTATCGTGATGTATCTCGATAATCAGCACTGCCTACTGGGATGCGAAACTCTATTTACCGGCACACTCAGCCATACCGAAGTTCATCCCCGCGAAGTGGTTAAATTAGCTCTGAAACACAATGCCGCTGCGGTAATTCTGGCGCATAACCATCCGTCAGGTACGACAGAAATCAGTCAGCATGACAAACACATCACTCAGCGGATAGTGAAAGCGCTTGCACTGGTAGAAGTGCGAATGCTGGATCATTTGGTTGTTGGGAACGAAGTGGTGTCTTTTGCTGAGCAGGGTTTGCTTTAAACGGAGGTTTTCATGTCAATCACACCACCTCATGAATGGGGTCTACAAAGCGATATCACCCCTCGATTTGGCGCTAGATTAGTTCAGGAAGGCAACCGGCTGTATTACCTGGCTGACAGGGCTGGATTGACGGGAAGTTTTAGCCCAATGCACCTGCAGAAAATAGATCTGGCTTTCCCGCTGTTTGTCGAACAACTGGAAGATATGCTGCATGCTGGCGAACTAAATCCACATCAGCAATGTCAGGTGAAAATTCAACTTGCGAGTTTAACCTGTATAGCTGATACCCGTGGTAGCTGTGGTTACGTTTACATCTCTATTTATCCCAAACCGTAACACCTTCTCTCTTCTTCTTTTCTCAGGATTCTACCCATGCACATTTCAACTGTACCGGCCAAGGTGCCGGTTTCGTCACGTCTGTCGCCCGTGCAGGTCTGGCAGCAACTTTTAACGTATCTGCTGGGTCACCATTACGGCCTGACGCTTAACGACACACCATTCCATGACGACGCGGCCATCGAAGAGCATATCGATGCAGGAATCACGCTCGCCGATGCTGTTAATTTTCTGGTGGAACGTTATGAACTGGTACGCATCGACCGCAAAGGGTTTAGCTGGCAGGAACAGACTCCGTTCCTGACCGCGACTGATATTCTCCGAGCCAGGCGAGCTACCGGATTAATAAATACTTAAATTCTTCGAGCCTCATTCCTGATTTTGACTTCTGAACTTCCCACCTTTTTTATTCATTGCATAATGCGCCTGCCATTCCCGGCAGGCGTGTTTGCTTTTATGGACGATTAACGATGCAAACAGAACCCGACGTGTTGACGGAACACAATGAACTCATTCTTTCGACCAGTATCGAGCGTATTGTTACGGGCCGCGATACCGCACTAAAACGGATCGAACAACTCATTCAGCAGCTTGATGCCATTTCACGGCTGACCTCAGAAATTGGCGGTGGTACAGCGCAAGACTGGGCTATGAAGTCCGGGCACCGCTACGATAGCTGGCTGACTGAAAACGTTGATAAAGCAATGCCTGCCGTCACCTGCAATATAGATCGCAGTATCTGGCGCGATTTGATGCTGAAGTCCGGCATGATGGCCTTGATGGATGCTCAGGCTCGCGACCAGTGGCATAAGAACCTGGAGGAGGGCGATCTTCCTGCTATCAGCGAGGCGAATATTCTCAGCACCTTTGAGCAGTTACATCTGAACAAAATGGATGTCTTCGAACGTGGCATCATCAATGTGTTCAAAGGACTGTCATGGGATTATAAGACCAACAGTCCCTGCAACTTCGGTAAGAAGATCATCATTAACAATCTGGTGACGCATAACCGCTGGGGCTTTAGCCTTAACTGGGGTTGGCGACGGGATCAACTGGCGGATCTGGAGAGAATGCTGTTTCTGCTGGATGGCAAACCCATCCCTGACAACCGGGGTGATATCTCTACCCGATTGATGGAGCATATTCGTGATAATCCGGCTAAGAATGTTTACGAAGATGAGTTATTCAGCATTCGTTACTATCAAAAAGGTACGGCGCACTTGACCTTTAAGCGTCTGGAGTTGATTAAACGTATGAACGACATCATAGCTAAACACTATCCGGGAATGCTGGCTGCGAGGTAAGTTAGTTGTCGTATGTTTGCTGTTAAAAGTGTCGTATGTTTGCTGTTAAAAGTGTCGTATGTTTGCTATGATGAAGAAACGAACAAAGGAGGATGACATGACCATAAAAGCTCGTATTCAGTCACGGCTGAAGCGCTCAAAGCGTTATGTTTTCACTCGTGACGATTTCAAAGATCTTGCTGGCTACGATCAAATAGGCAGAGCACTGCGTGAGCTGATGAAGGAAGGACAGCTACTGAAAGTAGGCTATGGCGTCTATACCAAAGCGCGGCAAAATGCGATTACCGGTAAGCTGATGCCTGCTGCTCCCGGAGGTTCTGCTGCGGTAATGATTGAGGCGTTGGAACGTCTGAAAGTGGATTACCGTCTGGCAGGAGCAACAAGTGCCTACAACAGTGGTAAATCTACCCAGATCCCCGCGTCACTTGAAATCAAAACCTCCCCCCGTTTCAAGAGAACATTGTCAGTAGGGAGCAGCAAACTAAATGGATGATTTGACAAAGCTATTCCCGGACGTTGCTGATGCTCTGGGCATTGAATCAGTTGCAATTGTAGAGAAAGATCATTACATCGTTGAGTTATTGCGATTGCTCCAGCCTCTGTCCTTTGATACACATCAGCTGGTTTTTGCCGGTGGAACAGCATTGTCTAAAGCGGGTATATCTTTGAACAGGATGTCGGAGGACGTGGACATTAAGCTTGTTCCTGTCACCGGCTTTTCCCTGCAATATTCCAGAAATCAACGTAAAAATATCCGTAAAGATATTATTAAGACCATCACCGAAACGATTGTAGCTTCAGGTATGTTTAGCATGGATGAGGAGTACCCAAAGGTTACTCGTGATGAAAACCGCTATAATGAAATTCCGGTGCGCTACCCGCAGGAATATGTACAAATTCCCTGTTTAAGGCCATTTATCAAACTGGAACTGATGGAAACGGATTTGCTTGAGGCTGCGGAAAATCGTGCTATTAGCTCACTGGTAATGGACCTAACAAAGAAGGGCGAAGTAGTGAGGGCTTTTCCCTGCGCAACTATCGGCAGCACGCAGGCTGAAAAACTGATCTCGATGATGCGCAGAACGGCTGCAAGTATGCGTGATGTGGAGCGTGCAGTGGATGAGTCACTGGTGCGTCATATCTACGACAACTTTTGTATTGTCAGAGAAAAAGGTGCTGAGGTTCCTGTTTTGAAGCGCTTTGTGCAGGAATGTATTGAGCAGGATATCCAACGTTACGGTGCTCAGTATCCTGAATTCTGCGAGTCGCCTGTTGAAGAACTAAAAATGGGGTTGGAAGAACTGGCGAGCAACCCTGTTTATAAGGAACGCTATCTGCAGTTTGTTACACCAATGGTGTTCGGTGAAAGCCACGTTTCCTGGGAAGAGGCCTATGCCTGTTTTCGCATAACGGCATTGGATGTGATTGATGCATAGCGCCAGAGATACGCTCGATGGTGAGCATTTTCCAGGTAACTTTTGCCCCGATTCGAGTCCCAAAATCAACGATTTAATGTGTTGGTATCGATGTTGGTACATTATCTAAATGTTATTTTTTATTTATTTCAAATCAAAGGGTTAATCTTTATGTGCGAGTCCGGCCTTCGATCTAGATGGGCGGTTTTAAGAAACATGGCAAGGCATAATCATCATTATATTCATAATAAGTTAAACCTGTCTCATTTCGCTATACCAAACTATCATCGTTCAAGGCGAATCAAGAGAGGCGCAGTAAAAGCATTGAATGTTTTTGTTATGCCTCCTTCATCCTTATTGATGCTATCCAATTGGCTGATATGCTGGTTGCAAATACAACCAGCATTTGAGGCGGCGGATATCAGCTCACCATATCAATCAGCGCGGACAACAATTCGCTGAAGTTGGTATGTGACTCAATAACATAACCCGTAGATGCTTTATCGCGGATCTCGAAACAGTTATCTGTGAAGCTGTAGGCAAACACGGACATACCATCTTCGCCAATCAGTACCTTGTCAGAAAGGTTCGGATCGACATAGATCTCGTTATCACGCGTCTCAAAGTTGCGGATGTAGATATTCGACCATACTGGTTCGCCGTTTTCTGCTTGTACCATGCTATACAGCATCAAACCGTTGTACTCAAGCCCATCCATGATTTTGAACATATCAGAGTAGTCCAGACGGTTGATCATCAGGCGCTGGATATCCTCGTAAACCCTTCTCTTCTGAGCGTCCCATTCAGCTGGCGCTGCTTCGCGCATGAGGTCCGCCATTACATCCGAGGCTACTGGATTGGCTACCGGATAATTATTGGCAACCATCAGAGTATTAAAGATGCCGATCAGCTGATTTGTATCTTTCATCATTTTCCCCTTATTTCCCGACCGGGTAAATCACGCCATTTGGAGAAGGCCACAAAACATCTGTGCTGGCATTGTATGGAAGTTCTTTGGTGATAATTGCCTGCATCTTTGATAAGGCAGAGTGATATGGTGAGTATTGGATTAGTATCAGGTTATTAAAGGCATTTGTACCACCGTCATCAAGGGGAATTTTGTGATGGACCTGCCACCCCGATGGTACATTTCCATTTGCCAAGCGTAGAAGGTTATTGGAATCAAATGTTGATAATGCGTCAGGGTGATCGGAAAGAGATTTGAGAAAATTAGGCCGCACAGTGCTGTTGAATTGCCCACGCAGCGCATTGTACTCGGCACGATTGCGGCGGAGGTAATTAAGCTGGGTAACATTCATATCATCCAGCAGAACATGGGCTTGTTTGTATTTCCCCAGATAGCTTGTCAATTCCTGCGCCGCCATCGGATTTCTGATGACCAATAGTGAGGCCGCAGCAACCATCATGCCGGACGTAGTTTCGTTTAAAACACTGTCATACCCCTTCACAGCATCGCCGCCCAGCCGTTCCGCGGTTTGCCGAAATCCTTCAATGTTGCCGTTATACACACCACCAGCCGCTAGCAGTCTGCCAACGGCTTTACTGTTCAGCGTTTTCCCCTCTGGTATTGCTGCCGGGCCGTAATAATCGTAATGCATCCGTTGAGTGGGAGCAGGTTTACGCCCCTGTCGGTCGGCAATAGCGTGCCGGTAGGCGCTCGTGATTTCATCCTTATACCATGCATGCCAGGATGAGGCTGTAGGGGTAAAAATCAGATCGCCGGTATCGTCGATGTAAAACGGGTTCCGGTCGCTGCTCCAGCGCCTGGAGGTATCCACACCAACAAGCCAGCCAATTTGTAGATCGTGCTCTACCTTATCATAGATGGGATCTACGTAACTGCGATGCCTTCGCTCATACGGTCTTTCATGTGGAGATAAACTGTATTTTTTATTGGGAAGACCAAAAGAGAGACTATGGCCGTTCCCTTCATAAGACAGATCGTAATGTATACACGCCTCTCTCAGCGAGCCTGCTGGCGTCAAAATGTATTGAAAATCTTCAGGGGCTAATTGCCGTGTTAAATCATGTGACCGGTAAAGTTGAAACATGCGATATCCTTATTCTTTCATTTTATAAGAATTCTCCAACCTTGCAGATTAAAAATCAACCAATAAAAACTCTAAACATTTAACAATCTATTACTGGAGATCAATACTACCAGACATCTACTGCCAGCAACTCTCTTAATTTGGCATATTAATATCCTTTTTGAATAAAAACCATTAGTCATTATTATAGACAGAGTTATCTCTTTATCTTAGTAAATTGCCCCGATGCCATTCCAGATAACAGTACAATGAAACGTTGTATGCCTTTATTTTCTCCGGCAACAAAATCTGTTCTTTAAAAGTAATATCCAGTTCATAATTTATTAATAAACGTCCATCGTTCTCATACGAAATCCATCCTTGATCGTATAGAATATCAATATACGCAGCTAATATAATTCCATTATAAGGTTCAAGACGCTCATTCCCTCGTTCCCGTTACAGGGTATGCCGGATACAGCATGAAACAATTTTTCCGAAAGGTACCCAGCCCCAGCCGGGCCGCAATTAGCTGCTCGCGTACGGTATCTTCAATACTTTTATCCTGCTGAATAATAAGACCGTCACGTTGCGCTGAGTGAGAAAACGTAGCAGGAGTGCCCAGTTCGTCACGCCAGCCAACACGCACATTAGTAAGCCACGAATCAAAGCGGTCACGGCTATTTTTCAGACTATTGTGAAACTTACTGGCGGTTTTGCCCGCTCCAAACGAGGACAGAACAAGGCAAAAGTCTCTTTTCATTTCTGAACCTCCAGTCCCACGGATGGTTGAGATTAACCGTTCTTCGTCAAATACCACGCCACTTCAAGCAAATCGTCTTCAGATATTTTGAATGTTACGTCCTGTTTTTCCAGCGTAAATCATCACCTGATTATGTCTGAAAAGATCGTTACCTACACTGATCAGGTTAGTTGTTTTGGCAAAAACATCTCACACCGGTTTTCATCATCAACAAGCACTACATGCAACCAGCAACACAAAAAGAACACGCCATGCCCCCACAAAATCCGCCAGGAGTGGCTGACGCTGGACGAGGCCGCAGAAGTCATCCGGCAGCACAACATCACGTTGCTACCCGCCGACCTTATCCGCCATTCTTTTAGTTGGCGCAACCGCAGTTTTTGTCTGTGATGCTGCTGTTACTGCCAACCGCGTTATGGTCCGGGATAACGGTATAGATGGTAGGAAGTGGCTTTAAGCAGTGGTTATATGTTGCTCAAAATATCGTCCCTCACTACAATACGAATTCTATCAGGAATGGAATTCGGATTATGAATAAATCTGTCATAAAGCTGTTGAATAAAAAATTCATTATTTCAGTAATAACCTCATCTACATTTATTACTGGATGCACAATGGCTGTTATATGGTTCTATCTGTCAAATATTGATAGATTAGATATTTTCTTTGATGCTGTAAGCCTCAGTTCAGCCTTGGGTATCATTTTCGTCTTTATAATAGTATCGGTTTCGGGATTTAGCTTAGTAATTTTCATCTCCTCTTTTATTCTAATGCTCATTTACACAGGGCATGAAGATAATTTCAAAGATTATTCAAGCATGCCTCATCGAATTTCCATTGTTTGTTATCTAAATAGCTTGTTTATATGCTGTGGTATGATTGTTGGCTACTACATTTATTATCTTTATGGATGGAATGGTTATTTAATAAGTGGCACCTGCTTGGTGTTGATGCTTGCTTATAGTTATGCTGTATCTTTTTTAAAGTTATTTAGAATACAGAGATTCCGTTTGCATGAATCTGATAACTATGAGAAACTTCCAAGGAAAAAAGGATTGTTATTTTTTTTACCCTTGCAGCTTATGGCTCCCGGGATCGTTCAGATATTACCTTTATTATTTCTGCTTACCCAACTTGATTTTAGTGAGGGGACAAGTGATTGGGTTGAAATACTAATGCTCCTTGCCTTAACAGTGGCTATTGTTACTATTGGCATTTTGCCTGGTGCCATACATCTTAATGAGCGCAGAAATGGCAATAAAATCAATAGCTTCATAGTTGTTTTAATATGCATACCAGTTGTAATTACTTTATTCAGTGTGTGGTATCGCCCCATCCCAAATATGATCATTAATATGGCAATGAGTCTCTCGGGTATTAGCGATTGGAGAACGCATCAGTATTATGTTGAAAGCAAAACTCTTTCTCATAGTATGTTTAATGGATTAATCTGGAATACTCGATACTATAAAGAAATTCCCGGGAGGTTTTTCATCACCGGAGTCAGTACATTTACCTTAGGGGATATAAAGTTGATATGCCCAACTGAAATAACTGAAACAAGGAAAGAGAGTTTGAAGTTTACCGTTAATGATATCAATGAGTATGAGCAAAAAGGGAAACAGTTAAAGGCAGTAGCCATGCAATGCATCCCTTTTAATAAGAACGATATTCATGCCTGGGATTCGCCATTATCTGAACCGATCTATTACGAGAAAGTTAAACAGACCATAGATAACTCTATGCTAAAAATTCTTCATACCCTGAAATGAGGTTTTAGAGGTTATCTTTATCACGCTCTCCTATTCTGCTCATCATTATGGGCAACCAGGAGAGCTGAGCCTACCCAGCAATAGTGTACACGCGACTAAGTGAGTAAACTCTTAACCAGAGGTAGCTCACATGACAAAACCAGCATCAACCGTATAAAAATCCGCAGGCAGCACTCATCTCAATTCCGTTAGGAAGCCCTTAAACTGGCTGCTGAAAACGCCTGTTTCAAACACCAGCTGGCGGAGCAGGCTATCCTCCAAAAGGCCGTGACATATTTCGCGAAACGCCTGAAATGAACTCTGTCTTTATTGAAAAATATCAGGCTGAGTTAGCATCAAAACCATGTGTCGTGTCCTCCGTGTGGTGGTATGTCTGGAATCAGCGAAGCGCGAGGATAAACTCACGCCAGTAGTTTCGTATGAGCTGCGACAGCGCCGTATACGAGGCTTTTCACTGGGCAAAACAGCGTTGCGGCGCACCGCGCCTGAACGATGAACTGCATGCCCATGGTTACCGGTTTAACGTGAAAACCGTGGCAGCCAGCCTGCTTCGTCAGGCGCTGAATGGGAAAGCGTCACAGAAGCTCAGTCAGGTCAGTTACCGCGAACATGGCCTGCCGGTGTCGGAAAAACTGCTGAAACAGAATTTTTACGGCGGCGGCCCGAACCAGAAGTAGTCGGTTGACAGCACCTACTTACGTATGGATGAAGGCTGGATGTATCTGGCCATTATCGTCGACTTGTTGTGACGGGCAATTATCGGCTGGTCGATGTCATCACGGATGACAGCACAACAGACGTGTAATGCGCTACTGGGGCGGCATAATCTGGGCGATAGCATGAGTGCAAAGGGCTGCTGTTACGATAACGCCTGTTCCGAAAACTTCTTCCACTTACTGAAAGTCGTATGCATTCACGGTGAACACTTTATCAGTCGGAAAAAAGCGGATGACGGTATTTAAATATATCGAATGCGATTACACTCGCTGGCGTCTCCAAAGTGCTTGTCGCGTACTCAGCCTAGAACAGTTTGAAAATCAGAGCCTTGCTTAGGACTGTGTCCATATTACGTGGATAGGATAATAGCGCCAATACGCCCTGTAACGAGAGAACTACCAGTTATAGGGGAGCCGTTTGTATCGGTTAGCCAAAGATATGCTGGATTTGACATGATTATTCCTTATCTCTATTTATAAATGAAGGTAAACAAAACATTATAATGACCCATAAAAACAGACCAATAACCTTAACCGGCCACGGGTCAAGTAAGGCTATGCAAACAATAGCGCCAATAATTAATAGTGGGCCTGATAGTAAATTAAAAATACCGCTTAACACACCTATCTTTGTTCCCAGTAATCTATTCAATGCAATGGCGATGATATAAGCGCTACCGATTATAATCGTCACTGCGATTATTTTATTCTGCCAGTTATTAAGCTCAGTCAGGCAAATAAAACATGTGGTAATAATATAGGCGCAGAGAACTATATCGACGAGTGGCGTGATGATTTTTTTCATATTACCCAGCCTTAGCATTCGTATTTAAATGTTCTTCAACTCTTTTCATAATCTTGTCGAACACGGGTTTGCCCTCGTTGTATCCTGCATGGATGGCATCCACAAAAGGTTGTACCGCATCGGCAAATAAGAAATAAAGAAGATCATAATCGCGGGGTCTTAATAACGAGTATACCTCGGGCGCTTCATTCCTGAGTTTATCAGAGGTCCTGATGGAACGCTCTGCCATTCCACCAAACAAGAGGATAGTACTTAAAAAGGCTATTGGATTCCCTTTCCCCTTAAATACTACATAAGTAAATGACGTTTTTTCTATAACGGCTTTAGCGATGTTCGATGCGATAATATTCGTAGAGATTCTACCCACGATAGAGGTAACTACACTTCTGTATATTCTATCTTGTTCTGATTCGGATAGATATTTATTAAATAACTGAAGGATTAATTTAACTGCATTAACGATATTTTCATAGTTAAGGATGTCATGTCTTATCGCGGTCATCATACGGATTCTTTCTGTTTCACGTTCATATCTTGTATCCGTATCAAAGAGACCGTAAATCAGATAACCATAATCTAAAGGAACAGATAATCCGCCATTGATAAGTCCTGTAACTGTATCAGGAGAAATAATGATGTCATATATCTTCCGAGCTATCCCTTCTATGTCTGCCATATAGCTATCCTATGTTTGAATAAACGACTGAAAATTCACATCACTTTTTCAATAAACAATCGATGATAATTTATAAGAGAATAAATAAATTGATAAATGTTACTATAATCTAATTGTTACAGATTGTATTGTAAAATGGTTTTGAATCATTGGTTTCAATAAGGTGTAAAACATCATTGTGTATCAGTTTTTGATAAATTATTATAATGAATTATCTTGATGTGAGAAGTATTAATTCAATAAATGATAAAGCGTGTATAAATATTAGATTAGTGATTGGATACGCATAAACTTGGATGTTAAAATTATCAGTTTATATATATTTGCTCTGACTTGTTCATGGCAGAAACAGGTTATGACTCATGAACAGGCGGTTTATGTGAACACATCGACAGCATCATGTTGTGCCGTCGATATCCTTCACGAGCAAACATTGACGGATTCACCAGAGTGATATCCGCTTCCGGCGTGAGAGCGGGGGCTATAGCCAAGTGTTTGAAAATAAATAAAAGCAGGGCTAACACCAATCGTTTCATTACGTCCTGCCGCGAACTACGGCGGGGGAATAGCGATTGGTTTGCATTATGGCGTGACGACCGCGGAATTGACGATGAGACGTGGGTAGAGGGTGTGAAACTTGGTAAATTCCGTTTGCATCCGGGTACGGTTTCCGAGGGTTGTATTACTATCACCCATAATTCTGATTTTGCCATGATCCGGAATGCGCTTATGAATACATCGTTAGTACAGGTTCCCTGCATGCGTTCCCTGATGGCTCGCGGTTGGGTGGAGGTTGTTGCCAGTGGCTCTAATAACGCTTGCCCGTAAAATCAGTAAGATTATTTATTTTATATTGCTGTTTTTGGTTCTGGGACGTGCACTTCCAAGACCGGAAATCTATCTCGATTATGATATCGCAAGAGATATTTGCCACTTCTTATTCGGGATTGTGAATGCCGATACGATGTATGACACTTTCTTTTATATATCGCTGATAATAGTGATATTCCTTTCAACAGTACTTTACATTATGACATTAAAGTTAATTTCAACGATAAGGAGCAAATGAGATGCCAATTCCTCCGTATATGTGTCTTAAAGACGATGGTGGCGCAGACACGAAAAGATCTGTTGATGTTCAGGAGCGAGAAGGTAGCATCGAAACCCGCTTATCACCATCCCCCCTCATCCCCTGAACACCTCCCGCCGGTGCCATGCCACAAACCCTTCCTGCGGATAGCATTCTTTCCCCTGCGGCAAGGTAATCGGCTTACCATCAAAATCCCAGAACAGCCTGCCAACGATGCCTCCGCCGTTCACCGCTGGCGAAACCTGGATGCGCATATCCTCATCCAGACCAATGGATCCTTTATCAAAAGCCTTATGGTGAATCGCGCAGAGCGCCAGGCCGTTAGGGATTTCGCAGGGGCCGCCGTGCTGCTTCCATTTGATATGGGCCGCTTCCAGGGCGACGGAGGTATTATCATGGCGCATATTGAAGCCGCAGATCGCGCACTCATAGTTATAAGCGCGCAGCACCTGCTGGCGAAAATGCGGGTCACGCTCTTTACGGATCTGCAGCAGATCAAACCCCATCTCTTCAGCCAGTTCTTCCTGAATACTCTCCGGGAAGTGCGCCTCGAGGATCTGATGGGCGAGGGTATTGATCAGCTTCTTATTTCTGTTGAGTAGCGCAAAATGCGGCTCATCAAAGCCGCCGGCGACGTGACAGAGCTCCAGCTCTTTGCCGGGCGGCTGTCGGCTGCCCTGGGATGAACACTGTTCGCTTTTGTGCAGCTCCCAGAAGCCGTCGCCTTTCAGGCGCCAGAAGGGCATATCCGGCCGGTACTGGCGGCGCTGCGGACCAAAGCGTTCCAGCAGGCTATGCAGCTCATCGCGTATCTCTGAGGCGTAGTCGAACATCCGCGCATGGCCGCGCTGGTACTGCGAGAGGACGTACAGCAGCAATAGTGGTTTATGCGGCGCACGCTGTTCGCCTTTGCGCCAGATAGTGATGTTCTCGATCGCGTGTTGCAGGGTTGTGCTGGAGGGCATAGCGTTACATTGCCAGCTAAATAAATGCGATGATGCTCGCAAAATCCTTGCCGATCAACCCACCAGATGCGGCGATACTACGTAGATCGCTATTTAACTATCACTGCTAGTTATTTGTTCGAAAAGCCCATAGCTTTCTATTTATACTCAAGCTTCGCGCCATTAGATAGCTATGTCTTATGAAAAAACTACCGGACCATTTATCCAGGGAATGCATCATCGCCGCCATTCGCGCTTACGATGCAGGCGTTGCGCATCAGTTTAAAAGCGCGCGTCTGTATGAGATCGAGTTTGAGGGGCGTCGGTATCCTTCAAAAGCCATCGTCGGGTTAGCGGCCACGCTTGCCACGGGAACGGAATTTACCCCGGCGGATTTCAGCGGAGGGATTAAATCCAAATGCGTGCGTCTGTTACTGGATCAAGGATTTACGATCGCGTCGCAGGGCGCTGGCGATGACGAGGTTGCGCTTTTCCCCGATGAGGGACAGACGACTATGGAGTTCGTGGAAGGGGCGGCGATGCAGGTGGTGGTCAATCGCTATGAGCGCGACCGTCAGGCTCGTCAGGCGGCGCTTCGCCTGCATGGCTGCCGGTGTCAGGTATGCGGTCTGGATATGGCCAGCCGCTATGGCGAAATCGGCCAGGGTTTTATCCATATCCACCATCTCATTCCGCTGGCCGGGATCAAGCAGGACTACCGTCTGAACCCTGAAACCGATCTGATCCCGGTATGTCCCAATTGCCATGCAATGCTGCACCGGCGAGATCCGCCGTTTACTCCCGAAGAGCTGAAGGCCCGGCTGCGCCCCGCAGACTGACATCCTACAGCGCTCGCTTTAATTACATCACACACAGCACAAACCCCACGCTACCTTACCGGTAGCGTGGGCTCACACTCTCTTACTTATCCCGCGTCTCGCCAGCCTCCCAGCTGTAGCTGCCATCGGCCGCTAACCTATCGCCCAGCTCCTGATACTCGAACTGATAAAACTCAGCCTGGGTGCCGTACCCGGCGTAGTCTACCGCCGCCAGGCCGACGAACGCGCCGGTAAAGAACCCGCCGTAGCTCTGCAACACATAGTCATCGGACAGCACCGCGGCATCCAGCTGGACCGGGATCTCGGTGAACGACACGCCATCGAAGCTGTATTCATAGCTGTAGGTCTGCTTGCGGACCTTGGTCCGGAACCAGACGTATTCCACGCCGTCCGGCACCTTGATGGCGTTATCTTTCAGGTACGACGTGTATTTTCCGCGGTTATTTTCGCCGACTTCGATGACCTTGCCGTTAATTTCATTCCAGGTCAGGAAGACGAAGCTCCAGTGGCGGTCGTTATAGTAGTTTGTTAATCCGGCCATCTGCTGGTAGCTGAAGGGTTCGAATTTCACCTTCACCGCGGCGTCAAAATAGAAGGCCTGCCAGCGGCGGGCAATCAGCGACAGGTCATGCGTATTGGCTAACGAACCCTGGCCGATTAAGGTTAATTTGCCGTCGCCGGTGGTGCCCATTTTGGCCGTAAACGGCACCCGCAGGGTATTCCAGTTCGGGTCGAGCGCTGGCGAGGTAAAGTCATCCTGCTGGCTGTTATCGCTGGCGCTTTCGGTGAAGATGGCGTCTTTCGGCCCTTCGACGAAGGTTTTCCCGCCGTGACCGCCTTCAATACGCGGCCAGCCCTCATCGTCCCAGTAAACTTTCTGGATCGCGGTTTCCCGACCGAGGGTTGACCAGCCGCGCGGGTCGTAGATGGATTCCCCCGGGCGATTCCACGGCCGGGCGCAGAGCGAGGCGTAATACCATTCGCCTTCCGGAGTGGAGACCAGCGCGCCATGGCCCTGTTTCTGGATGTAGCTGTCCGGGGTATCGACGTTGGTTAAGAACACGTCGCCCGGCTCGGTTTCGAAGCTGTCGGCCTCGAGGGTTTTCGACCGCGCCACCACCTCCTGGTGGGTAAACACGGTGCCGCCCTGGGCGGCAAACAGATAGTAGTAGCCGTTCAGTTTATAGAGGTGCGGCCCCTCGACCAGCGCCACGGCGGTGCCGCGGTAGATGGTGCGCGCGGTTTCCGGCATTAACTTCAGCGTCTTGGTATCCAGCTCCGTTAAGGTAATGCCATCGAAGGGGTGATGGTACTCCCGGTGATCCCAGGTTTGCTGGACGATATATTTCCGGCCATCGTCGTCATGGAACAGCGAGGCGTCAAACCCGACGCCGTTCAGCTTGATCGGGTCGCTCCACGGGCCCCGAATATCCTTCGCCGTGGTCAGGTAGTTGGTCATGTCTTTAAAGGCGCCTTCGGTGACCTTCACATCGGTATACACCAACCAGAATTGCCCGTCGGCCCAGGAGAGCGCCGGGGCCCAAATGCCGCCGGAGGAGGGGTTGCCCTTCATATCCAGCAGGGTGGTGGTGGAGAGCGGCGAAGGCAGCAGGTTCCAGTTTTTCAGGTCTTTGGACTCATGTAAACGCACGCCCGGGAACCACTCAAACGTCGAGTTGGCAATATAGTACGTATCCTCGACGCGAATAATACTGGGGTCGGCATTAAAGCCGCGTAATATCGGGTTTTGAATAAGTGACATTTCATTACACCTTTTAAAATGGAAAGTTAAGGATCGGTCTGATTTATAATTTTTTTAACTACACGCGGATCTCATCCAGCTGACGGTTGATGTCGGTAACATGTCTATCGGAGATCGGATAAACCTGCATGATCACCATCGAAATAGCGGCCAGCGCAATTGGGATCCACACGGCGGTCATAATGATCCCATCGATGGCGCTGGCGCTCTGCACGGCGCCGCTTTCATTAAATCCATACACCGCCAGCAGCCACAGCGGGATCGCGCCGCCGATGGTGAAGCCGATCTTGAAGAAGAGTCCCATAATGGCATTGATAATGGCGGCATTGCGTTTGCCCGATTTTAATTCGCCGTACGCGATAACTTCCGGTACCAGCGCCCACATAAAACCGGTGGCGGAGGTTAAGCCCCACTGTTTAATAAAGGTGGCGATGTAGGCCAGCCACAGGGCGTCGTGCATCCCTTCGCGGGACCAGACGTAGGTCAGCAGTTCGCCGACGATGAACATGGCGAGGAACAGATGGAAGAAGCCTTTTTTACCAAAGATTTTTTTCAGTTTCGGCCAGAACACCGGGAAGGCGATGCCGGGAATAGACGCGACGAGACCCACGGCGCCCATCCATTCTGAGTGGCCGACGACGAACTGGTTGAAGAAGCCGTTAACGGTGTTCATGAAGAACATGAAGGTAAAGGCCAGCATAAAGAACATGCCGAGAATAACCAGCGGACGGTTATGTCTTAGCTCGTGGAAAAGGTCGGTAGTTTTGACGTTGGCGGTCTGCTCGGCGGTCGCGACCACGCGTTCTTTGGTGCATTTGTAGCAGATAAACAGGGCCACCGCGCCGATGATCATATAGATGGCGTACACGCCAAACCAGGCGTAGTTCGCTGACGGATCGGTATAGTTGCCGAGATTCAGCTCAAGGCCAAAAAAGCCGGTGTCTTTCAGGCTGCGATCTTTCGGCGCCGCCATCTGCACAAACATCGGGAACAGGGTATAGACCAGCAGGTTGGCGCTGTTGGCCAGCATCATGCGGGTACTGGTCAGCTTATCGATCGATTCCGGGTCGCGGGTCAGCGAGGCATTCAGCGAGCCATAGGGAATATTGACTAAGGAATAAACCAGGTCCAGCGCCAAATAAATAATAAAGGCGAAAGCCACCGAACCTTTCACTCCAGGAATTGGCGCGAACAGTAATGCCGACAGGATCACCAGCGGCACGCCGGCTCGTAACAGCCAGGGGCGATATTTCCCTGCTTTCGAGGTTCGCTTATCCACATAGGTTCCGACCATCGGATCCCAAAACACATTAATGATACGGACAAAAAGAAAAATAAAGCCTGCCGTTGCCGTGCTGATGGTATTTACCGTCAGCATATGCAAAGCCAGAAAACCCCCAATTGTGCCGAAAACCAGGTTTTGCGCAAAGTCGCCCATGCCATAACCAATTCGTTCTCCACGGGTTAATTTATGATATTCATCATGCCGACTGTGCATTATGTTTTTACTCATTCTAAGCAGACTCCGGTTTGTTTTGTGTAGGTGAAACACTTTCTGACACAGTTGACCTGGAAGAATCTATTACGTTTTTAAATTACGTAATTATGTTTTTTTACTTCTGTGATCCTCGAAGCAAAGGCCTGTATCGCCTGCGTTGAACCGTTATCCGCCGCTAATTTTTGGGCAGGCAGGCATTGTGACAAAACCGGCATTTTAATTTGGTATGGATACCTGAATTCCCCAGGAAGTGTACGCTATACGCGCGCGAAGCGAGATATTTAAAATAGTTTTATTTGCGAGATGGCTCACATTTGAGCATTTTCTCAATCGCCGAGTGAAATAACGTAATTGAGCAACCGACGATGAGAATACACGATGTGTCACAGTTGTTAATTTTCCTGTTTCTCAATTTCGGAGTTCATCATGCAAACCTATTTCGACCAGGTTGATCGCGTTCGCTTTGCCGGACCCAAAACCGATAATCCGCTGGCGTTTCGCCACTATAATCCGGATGAAATCGTGCTGGGAAAACGCATGGCAGATCATCTGCGTTTTGCCGCCTGTTACTGGCATAATTTCTGCTGGAATGGCGCGGATATGTTTGGCGCCGGCTCGTTTGAGCGTCCCTGGCAGGCCGCGGGCGATGCGCTGGAAATGGCCAAACGCAAAGCGGACGTGGCGTTTGAATTTTTCTACAAGCTCAACGTGCCGTATTACTGCTTCCACGATGTCGACGTCTCGCCAGAAGGCGCGTCGCTGAAAGAGTATTTGCATAATTTCGCCATCATGACCGAGGTGCTGGCGGAGAAACAGCAGCAAACCGGCGTGAAACTGCTGTGGGGCACCGCCAACTGCTTTACCCACCCGCGCTACGGCGCCGGGGCGGCGACCAACCCCGATCCGGAGGTGTTTGCCTGGGCGGCCACGCAGGTGGTGACCGCCATGAACGCTACCCACCAGCTCGGCGGCGAAAACTATGTTCTGTGGGGCGGCCGCGAAGGTTACGAGTCCCTGCTGAATACCGACCTGCGCCAGGAGCGTGAGCAGATTGGCCGCTTCCTGCAGATGGTGGTGGAGCACAAGCATAAGATTGGCTTTGGCGGCACGCTGCTTATCGAGCCGAAACCGCAGGAGCCCACCAAGCATCAGTACGATTACGATGTCGCGACGGTGTATGGTTTCCTGAAGCAGTTTGGTCTGGAAAATGAGATCAAGGTGAACATTGAAGCCAACCACGCCACCCTGGCGGGGCACTCTTTCCACCATGAAATCGCCAGCGCCATCGCGCTGGGCATTTTCGGCTCCGTTGATGCCAACCGCGGCGATGCGCAGCTCGGCTGGGATACCGATCAGTTCCCGAACAGCGTGGAAGAAAATACCCTGGTGATGTATGAGATCCTCAAAGCCGGGGGATTCACCACCGGCGGCCTGAACTTTGACGCCAAAGTTCGCCGGCAGAGCACCGACAAATACGACATGTTCTATGGCCATATTGGCGCCATGGACGTGATGGCGCTGTCCCTCAAGCTGGCCGCGCGCATGATTGAGGATGGCAAGCTCGATCGGGCTCTGGCAAAACGCTATGCCGGCTGGCAGGGCGAGCTGGGGCAGAAAATTATGAGCGGGCAGATGTCGCTGGATAATATTGCCCGATACGCTGAGCAGCATAATCTGAATCCGCAGCCTCAGAGCGGGCGTCAGGAATTACTCGAAAATCTCGTCAATACCTATATCTTTGGTTAATTTTTGCTGACATGCCCCTGCGGGGGCATGTATTCCGCCGTCTATCCGCTGCCGGGAAATAGCGTTTATTGGTTCGTGCTGTGTTTTTTTGTCAGTGGCGAAAGACCACCTGTTTAATATCAGCGAAGGAGGAAGGGTAACGATAATTGTGTAATACCTCTGTGACCGTACAAAATAAAAAATAACTTGTTCTGATGATAGCGACATATTCTGTCAGCTCAGAATAGGCTGGTTATTGTCTGAATAAAATTAACCTATATTGAGAAACTCATGACAATGATAAAAAAGCTTCCATTAACCATGCCGGTTATCGCCGCGTTTTTTCCGCTTACCTCTGTAATGGCGCAAGAATTTACTCAGGAACAGATCGACGCCATCGTCGCCAAAGCCGTTG
>OIWS01000393.1_pt1 | contig 58430 bp, 46 predicted proteins | sample 1587611 | NCBI WGS metagenome assembly OIWS01 (sample SAMEA3888919, study PRJEB22519) | human gut metagenome | biome: human gut; feature: human-associated habitat; material: faeces | place: Denmark | collected 2010 | reverse complement strand
CTTAAAATCCCTTGGCCAGTAATGGCTGTGCGGGTTCGAGTCCCGCTCGCGGCACGACGACAACTTTATACCCTAAACAGATATAAAATTACAATTATTACGAAAACTCTTGATATATTAAGTACAGTATGAAAAAAATCCAAGTTCTTACTCTCACTGCTTGCTCAATGCTGGCACTGTCAAGCTGCTCGAACAAGATGGTTCTTACAGCCGACAACTTCGAAGTTGTACCCAACCCGCTGGAGACACAGACGGGCATGGTTCCCTCAACAATCAATGGCTCTTTCCCTGAGAAATTCATGAAGAAGAAGGCCGTTGTAACCGTTATCCCCGAGCTGCGTTACGCTGGACAGGCCACACAGGGCCAGTCGGCAACATTCCAGGGCGAAAAGGTGCTGGGCAACAACCAGACCATTTCTTACCGTTTGGGCGGACGCTACACCATGCGCTCAACCGTTCCTTACAACGACGATATGCAGAAGAGCGAACTGTGGATGACCTTCAAGGCCTACAAAGGCAAGAAGGAAATTCAGATACCTGCCGTAAAGGTTGCCGATGGCGTTATCGCTACCAGCGAGCTTTACAAGAAGACATTGCTGAGCGATGGTGGCTGCCAGGCCGTTGACTCGTTCCAGCGTGTAAAAGCTCAGAAGCAGGAAGCAAACATCAAGTTCCTCGTAAACCAGGCCAACCTGCGTAAGAGCGAGCTGAAGAACAACTCGGTAACCGAGTTTGTTGAAATGCTGAAGAAAATCAATGCCGACCGCGAAGGCTTCAACCTCTCAAACGTAGAGGTACAGGCTTATGCCTCACCTGAGGGTGGCTTCAAGTTCAACGACAAGCTGGCTGGCAAACGTCAGAACGTTTCTGAGAAGTATGTAAAAGACCAGCTGAAGAAGACTAAGATGAACGCCGACATCGACGCTCACTATACCGCACAAGACTGGGACGGCTTCCAGCGCTTGGTACAGGCTTCAAACCTGCAAGACAAAGACGTTATCTTGCGCGTGCTGAGTATGTACAAAGATCCCGAGGAGCGCGAGCAGCAAATTCGTAACATGTCTGCCGCTTTCCGCGAGTTGGCCGACGGCATCCTGCCCGAGCTGCGTCGTTCACGCCTCATCATCAACTATGAAACTATCGGTCGCTCAGACGATCAGATTCAGGAGCAGTACAACGCCGACGCTGCTAAGCTGTCAGCCGACGAGCTTCTCTACTTCGCTTCTCTGCAAGACACTCAGGCCGACCAGGAGAAGGTTTACAAGAAGACTGCCGAGCTGTATGACAAAGACTATCGCGCATACAACAACCTCGCTACCATCGCTCTGAGCAAGGGCGACAAGGCTGCTGCCGCTTCTTACCTGGCTAAGGCTCTGGCACTCGACGCCAACTCGGCTGAGAGCAACGCTAACAAGGGCCTGATGAGCCTGGCTGCTGGCAACATGGCCGAGGCCGAGGCTGCTATCGCTAAGGGCGCTACCTCAGAGACCACTGCCTACGCACAGGGTGTGCTCAGCCTTGCTAAGGGCAACTATGCTCAGGCTCAGCAGCTCTTCGGCGACAAGAAGACCAACAGCGCTGCTCTGGCACAGCTCTTAGCTAAGGACTACGACGCTGCCTCAAAGACACTTGACAAGGTAGAGAACGCCGACGCTATAACCGACTATCTGCACGCTATCGTGGCAGCACGTCGTGGCAACAAGTTTGCTGCTACCTCATACCTGAAAGAGGCGCTGAAGAAGGATCCCTCGTTGAAGGCATACGCTGACAACGACCTCGAGCTGGCTATCACTAAGTAATAAGCCCGCGCTACGAGAGAAACGTCTATCATAAATAGATATCTCAACAATTAAATATAATTTTATATCGCCGAGCAGCACGCGCCATTCTGTTGGCCTTGTGATGCTCGGCGTTTTTGCTTTTATGATGAAACATTGCAGCTTACTAATCAGACATTGCACACTGCCACTGCTGTGCGCCACACTGCTGCTACTGACAGCCTGTGGCACCGACGGCGGACACTTCAAGATTGAAGGCCGACTGCTGCACATAAACGGTGGCGAGTTTTATGTTTACAGCCCCGATGGCGACCTAAACGCCATCGACACCATCAAGGTGCAGGCCGGACGCTTCAGCTACGAGATGCCGTGCACACGCCCACAAACACTGATGATTGTCTTCCCCAACTATACCGAGCAGCCCGTCTTTGCACAGCCTGGAAAGAGTGTTGACATTGAGGGAGAGGCATCGCACCTGAAAGAGATGAAGGTTACGGGAACAAAAGACAACGAACTGATGAACGGTTTTCGCAAGCAGGTGGCGTCGTGCTCGCCACAAGAGGCTAAAAGCAAGGCCGAAGCCTTCATCAAAGAGCATCCCGCATCAATGGTGAGCAACTATCTGGTGTGGCGCTACTTCATACAAACGCAGCAACCCGACCTAGTGGGCGCCAGCCGTCTGCTAAAACTCATAGCCGAGGAGCAACCTAAAAACGGATACATCAAACGACAGCTACAGCAGCTACAGGCCATGGGCACCAGCCTAACGGTGGGAAGCCCTGTGCCCGCCGTTAACGCTGTGGCTACCGACAACACACGCATCAACAAGGCATGGCTCACTGAAAAACCCGTCACCGTGGTGTGTGTATGGGCTACGAGCAACTATACCAGCCAGTCGATGTTGCGCCAAGCCACTGAAAAGGCCATCCAGCAAGAGGGCAATATGCGCGTGCTGAGCATCTGCCTCGACCCCTCGCCCAAGGATGCTGTGATGACGCTGAAACAACAAGGCATCACACAATGCACCACCGTGTGCGACGGACAGATGCTGCAAAGCCCCCTCTTCCGCGCCCTCGGCCTCTACGATTTGCCCGACAACCTTATCATTCGTAACGGGCGCATCGCTGCCATGCACGTCACCAGCGACCAGTTTAGACAGGCATTGGAGAAATAAAAAACGGCTCAAATAATATTGTTGTGGGTTTAACCATCAATTTTCGCGCTTCGCGCGCCTAAATATTAATGTTTAATTAATGTTCAATTAATGGACATTAATGTTTAAAAAAACCGCAAGCAATGCAAAGCATTGCGAGCATAATAATATATTATTGAATTGTTAAACGACAACACCGAACAACATAGAACAACAAAAGGACAACAGGAACAACTTTTTCAATACTATTCAGTATGAAACTATAGTTGTTCCTGTTGTCCTTTTGTTGTTCAGCGTTGTTGCTTTATTGTGCGTTATACAATATTATTGTTTGTTGTTTTTTTGTTGCTCAGGGTTGTTGCTTGTTGTAGCGTATTGTCGTTTAACAATCACTCAAAATAAGGATTAAAGCGCTCGGCAGCCTCCTCCACCATTATTGCATCGCCATTGCCATAGCGGTGCCACAGCTTGTTTACAGCCTGTGATAGCGAGGCTGTAGAGCCAGCGGCCGAAGCTGAGGAGGCTGAAGGAGCAGCACTGGAAGAACCTAACAGCCGTTCGCGCCGATGTTCAGGTATGCAAGGGTCTTCAGCCAAGCACAGCTTCAGCACCTGCACCACCTCGTCGGGGGTCACATGAAGGCGTTTGGCCAGCAGTTGCACCTCAGGCGTTGTAGCCTTCATTGTGTCAGGAATAAGTTGGAAATAAAGGTTCAGAATGAGGGTGAGCATAGCGGGCGTCATGGCCGTATCGTCGGCCACAGGACAGTAGTCGCGCTCAAAGTCGTTGTCTATGCACACATCGTCGAAGAACAGTCCGCCCGTGCCAAAGCCCGCCATCTGCCTGAGCTGCTTCGCGTCGCGCGACAGTCGGCGAGCGTTGCCCTCATACAGTGTGCGCAGGTGTTGTATCAGCGGGCGCTGGTTGCGCTCCACCTCCTCCAGCCTTTCATAAATGTAGAAAGGCGGTATGTGCAGTTCGATGCTCAGGTCTACCACCCCCTTGCTATACATTGCCTTCATGCCCATAGGCTTAGCAAGATATAGCTTGATGATGAGTGGCCAATACTGGTCGTTCCACAGCGGATGCACGTGCATAGGTTTTCTTGGTTTTATTTCACAGCGATACACTCTACCTCTACCAGGGCACCCTTGGGCAATGTTTTCACTGCCACAGCCGAGCGTGCGGGATAGGGCTGCTCAAAGAACTGAGCATAAACCTCGTTCATAGCGGCAAAGTTGTCCATATCTGAGAGGAAGACGGTGGTCTTCACCACATGGGCAAGGTCGGTGCCAGCCTCGGCCAAGATGTTACGGGCGTTGGTAAGCGCCTGACGGGTTTGCTCTTTAATGCCTCCGGGCACAAACTGGTCGGTGGCAGGGTCGATGGGCACCTGTCCCGATGCAAACACCATGTTGCCAGCCTCAATGGCTTGGCTGTAAGGACCTAACGCTTTGGGAGCGTTGTCGGTATGTATTGCTTTGTTCATAATTATATTGTTATTATTACACAATCTTAAAGCCTTGTTCTTTCAGCTGGCGTCGTATCTCGTTCACATGCTCTTTGTTCTTGGTCTCGGCCGTGAGGCGCAAGAGGCAAGCGTTTACATGTTCGCTGTCGGCATTGCGTTCGTGGTTCACGCTGATAATGTTGGCGCCCAAGCTGGCTATCACCGAACTTACAGCCACCAGCTGTCCGGGTTTATCGTCAAGCTCAATGCACAGCGTGCAGATGCGTCCGCTCTTTGTCAAGCCGCGGTTTATCACACGGTTCAAGATGGTAACGTCGATGTTTCCGCCGCTCACCACGCACACCGTTTTCAGGCCCTTCACCGGCACCTTGTTAAACATAACGGCGGCCACGCTGGCAGCACCCGCACCTTCGGCCACCATCTTCTCGCTTTCAAGCAGATGCAAGATAGCGGCACATATCTCGTCTTCAGTCACGGTTACAATGTCGTCAACATATTCAGAACACGTCTTGAAGGTGAGCGAGCCAGGCTCTTTCACGGCAATGCCATCGGCAATGGTCGACACCGAGGGCAGCGCCTCTTGCTTGTTGTCGTGCAGGCTGTTTACCATGCTGGGAGCACCTTCGGCCTGAACACCAAACACCTTGATATTGGGGTTTAACGACTTGATAGCAAAGGCAATGCCCGAAATAAGGCCGCCACCGCCCACAGGCACTACCACGGCCTCAACGTCGGGCAGCTGGTCAAGCAGCTCAAGGCCTATGGTGCCTTGTCCGGCAATCACGTTCTCGTCGTCAAAGGGGTGGATAAAGGTGTAGCCGAACTCGTCGCGCAGCTGCAACGCCTTCTGATAGGCATCGTCATACACGCCAGGCACGAGGCACACCTCGGCACCCAAACGGCGCGTAGCCTCTACCTTGCTGATGGGAGCGCCCTCGGGCAGACAGATGAGCGACTTGATGCCCATGGCCGAAGCGCCAAGCGCCACGCCCTGTGCATGGTTGCCTGCCGAGCAAGCTATCACGCCCTTCGCCTTCTCCTCGTCGGTAAGCTGCGATATCTTATAATAGGCGCCACGTATCTTAAACGATCCTGTTTTCTGCAAGCACTCGGGCTTTAGGTACACGTCACACTCGGGGTTCACCTTAAGTGCATGCACGAGGTTTGTCTTTCTGATGGTTTTGCTCAACACGTAGCGAGCCTTGTAAAAGTTGTCTAAGTTCAACATTCTTCTTTTCCTGATAGTAACTTAATACCATTGAGTGCAACGCATCGTCGCGGTACGCTCAACATATATATCTTTTTGCAAAGATACCTATAATTTTCGGGTCGGCCCACTATTTAGGTCGCTTTTTTATCTTGTCAGCCTACATCTTGACACATTTTCATGCCCATTATCTCACCCCTTTCATCTGGATGGTGAGCGAGGCAGCATCAAGCGAGAGCAAGTCGCTGTCGATGAAGCGGTTTAAGGTACCATCGGCAGCCAACTGTGTGGGCGACCCCTGCACCAACGCTCCATCAGTCATCACCCATAGGTGGTGAGCAAGCTGCAGGGCAAGCCCCAAGTCGTGCGTAGAGAGCAACACCGTGCGTTGCCCCTCAACAGCCAGTCGGCGCAACAACGCCATCACGGCCGCCTTGCTGGGATAATCGAGAAAGGCGGTAGGCTCGTCGAGCACAATGGCGGGCGTGTGCTGAGCCAGGGCGCGGGCAATGGTGGCCTTCTGTCGCTCGCCATCGCTCACCTCGTCGAGCAAGCGATGGCGCAGATGCTCAATGCCCACCTGGCGCATAGCCTCGGTGCAGGCGGCATGGTCGGCTTCTGACAGTCGACCCCAAAAGCCTGTGTAGGGGGCTCGGCCCATGGCTACCAGTCGGCCAATGGTGGTATGTGGCAACTGGGGCGTGGCCGACAGCACCACCGCCACCTGTTGCGCTCGCTGGGCGGCACTCAGCACATCGGTGCGCTGGCCATCGATGCTCACACAGCCCTTCAGCGGCTTCTGCAGGGCGGCCACCGTGCGCAGCAAGGTCGACTTTCCCACACCATTGCCTCCCACAAGGCAGGTAAGCTGTCCGGGATGGGCTTCGGCCACAAGCCCTTGAGCCACAATGTGGGCAGAGCCTTGGCGGGCGGCATAGCCTATGGCAAGGCGGTTGAGGGCGATGCCTTGGGTGGATATATCATAGGGTTGCATAGCGATGTATTGTTGATATTTATGTGCAAATTTATAGAAAAATATCTTATTTGCCCGTCATTTTTTATTTACCTTTGCAAGAAACAGAAAGAAAAACAAGAATTTAAGGCATGCAAACATCAAATACGCCCGTGCAAGCACTGATGCAACAGAAAATGCTGTTGCAGATAGAATATGCTTGCGAGAAGGAGCAATTCAAACAACTGACACAGGCCACATCAATGGCCCGAAAGGTTAAACGTGGCGACGCGTGGCTACAGGTGTCGGTGGGACGCACCTACTGGAACTCGCTGAACCAAGCCATCGTTGAGCTGGTGCGACGCGACACAGGAACGGCCGACGATGATATTGAACACAACTTTGAATGTGGGCGCCCCGTATGCTTCTTCACCCTCGACCCCGCAACACCCGACAAACTGCACTGGCTGCCCATGACGGGCACCGTGAGCTGGGCTGGCACCGACCGCATGGCCGTGCAGGTGGCCGATGTGTCGCAAGGCACACAACTGCAACAGGCTACGGGCGTGGGCGTGCAGATAGGCTTCGACGAAACCAGCTACCGGCTGATGTTCGAAGCCCTCGACCGCGCCATCCGTGCCCGTGGCAACCGCTTAGCTTATCTGCGCGACGTGTTCTACACGCCACAAATGGAGCTGCAACACTTCACCTTCACTCCGCCTCGGCTGCCTTGGCTCAACGCGTCGCAAGAAGAGGCCGTGGCACGCGTGCTCTGCGCTAAAGATGTAATGGTGCTGCACGGCCCTCCTGGCACAGGCAAGACCACAACGCTGGTAGAGGCTATCAACGAAACGCTGACGCGTGAAAGCCAGGTGATGGTGTGCGCACAAAGCAACATGGCCGTCGACTGGATAGCACGCAAACTGATGGAGCGCGGCATCAGCGTGCTGCGCATTGGCAATCCCGCTCGCGTTGACGACCATCTGCTGGCCAGCACCTACGAACGACGCTTTGCCGACCACCCCGACTACCCTCAGCTGTGGAGCATACGAAAGGCTATACGCGAACTGCGTGGCACCCGACGCCGAACCGACAACTGGCACCAAAAGGTGGAACGGCTGAAAAGTCGAGCCGTAGAACTGGAGGTGCGTATTCATGCCGACGTGTTTGGCGAGGCGCGTGTGATAGCCTGCACACTGACGGGAGCTGGCAGCCGAGCCATGGAGGGGCAACACTTTGCCACACTGTTTATCGACGAGGCAGCGCAAGCCCTCGAAGCGGCCTGCTGGATAGCTATACGGCGCGCTGGACGTGTGGTGCTGGCGGGCGACCACTGTCAGCTACCACCCACCGTGAAGAGCGTGGCGGCCATGCGCGGAGGTCTGGCCACCACACTGATGGAGCGCATCGTACACACGCACCCCGAAGCGGTGCAACTGCTTGAAATGCAGTATCGTATGAAACGCACCATCATGCAGTTTTCAAGCAATTGGTTCTATGGCGGAAAGGTGCTCACTGCCCCTGAGGTGGAACATCGCGGCATACTCGACTACGACTGCCCCATGCAATGGATTGACACGCCACTGGAGGGCGCTCACGAAGAGTTTGTGGGCGAAAGCTTTGGGCGCGTAAACCGTCAAGAAGCTAAACTCTGCGTGCAAACGCTACGCGACTATTATATGAAGATAGGACGCGCGCGAGCCTTAGACGAACAAATAGATGTGGGCGTCATCTCGCCTTACCGTGCTCAGGTGCAATATCTGCGCCAACTGGTGCGCTCTGACGAATGGCTGCGCCCCTTACGACGCCTCATCACCATCAACACCGTCGATGGCTTTCAAGGGCAAGAGCGCGACATCATCATCATATCGCTGGTGCGCGCCAACGATGATGGACAGATAGGCTTCCTCGCTGACCTACGTCGCATGAACGTAGCCATCACCCGTGCTCGCATGAAACTCATCATCATAGGCAATGCCGACACGCTGGCTCGACACAAGTTCTATAAGGAGCTACACCAGTATGTTATGGGGCTGGTCGAGCAGCCAGAGATGTAAGGGCACCTATAAGGCCTATACCCCCCATAAGTCCTATAAGCCCCATTAGCCCTATAGACCTATAAGCCTCATAAGACCTATAAGACCTATAAGACCTATAAGACCCATAAGACCTATAACCCCCATAACCCCCTATAACCCCAAAAAGGCCTGCCTCACGTGATTGTGAGGCAGGCCTTTTTCATTATTTTTTATTATCTATTCTTTTCAGAACAGCATTTCATTTATGCCTTAGCTACAACAGTAGCCTCATCAGTCTCCTTGATGCGACGACCCATTACACGGAAGGCGATGGGCGAAGCCACGAAGATTGACGACAATGTACCGATAACCACACCAAGGCTCATAGCGAAGGCGAAGCTGCGGATGCTCTCTCCACCGAGGAAGAGGATGCAGAGCAACACGATCAATGTAGAGAGTGATGTGTTGATGGTACGTGCCAAGGTCTGGTTGATAGAGTCGTTGAAGAGCGACTGCAGCTCAGCCTTAGGATGCAAGCCCAGGTTCTCACGGATACGGTCGAATACCACCACCTTATCGTTGATAGAGTAACCTATCACGGTAAGCAAGGCACCGATAAACGTCTGGTCAATCTCGAGCGAGAATGGCATCCAGCCCCAGCACAGCGAATAGATACCCAGCACAAACACGGTGTCGACAGCCAGTGCCACGGTAGAACCTACCGAGAAGGCCAGATTGTGGAAACGTATCAAGATATAGATAAAGATGGCTGCCAATGCGATGAGCACGCTGATGATAGCGCCATAAGTAATATCCTTAGCGATAGAGGGGCCTACCTTTGTTGAGGTAACGATAGAACCACCAGTACGGATATCGGGGTTCTTAAAGGCCTTCACATCCTTCTGTGTCACCAGGTTAGCCTTCTTCAGTGTGTTGAACAAGATGGTCTCAGCCTGGTCGTCAACCTTCGGGTCGTTGCTCTCAATCTTATAGTTGGTTGAGATACGAATGGTCTTATGGTCAGTACCCAGTGCCAGTGCGCTTGATGTGCAGCCAGGGAAAGCCTCCTGCAACAGTGCGCGAACCTGCTCGGGCTCAACAGGCTTTTCAAAAGCAATAACATAGTTGCGACCACCGGTGAAGTCGATGCTGCGGCTCAAGCCACGCACGCCGAAGCTTACTGCAAACACAGCGATGCAAACAATCACGAGGGCGAAAGTCTTCTTATAGATGTTCATGAAGGGGAAGTTGACATTCTGCATCAAGTTACGTGAGAAGCGTGTGCAGAAGGTCTGACCCAACCAGCGATCCTTCTTCATCTGGTGCTCGTAAACGAGACGTGTGAGGAACACAGCGGTGAAGAATGAGCAAACGATACCGATGATCCAAGTGGTGGCGAAGCCGCGGATGGGGCCTGTACCAAACACATAAAGGATAACACCTGTGATGATTGATGTCAAGTTAGAGTCGAAGATAGCCGAGAAGGCGTTGCTGTAACCCAGCTGGATTGACTGCTTGATGCCCTTGCCCGAGCGTAGCTCTTCCTTAGTACGTTCATAGATAAGCACGTTAGCGTCGACGGCGGTACCCAACGACAGCACCATACCAGCGATACCACTCATGGTGAGGGCTGCTTGGAACGAGGTTAGGATACCCAACGTGAAGAACAAGTTGACAATCAGTGCCAAGTTGGCCATCATACCAGGGATGACGTCGTACATAATAACCATGTACAGCATCAAGATAACGAAGGCGATAACGAATGAGATAATACCCTGCTGGATTGACTGTGCACCCAGTGTAGGACCTACCACCTCTTCCTGTACGATACGTGCGGGAGCGGGCATACGACCCGACTTCAAGGTGTTGGCCAAGTCTTTTGTATCTTCGATGGTGAAGTTACCTGTGATTGACGACTGTCCGCCGGCAATCTCGCCATTTACGCGGGGAGCCGAGTAAACGCTTCCGTCAAGCACGATAGCGATGGCCTTGCCTACGTTAGCCTTGGTCAGCGCTGCCCAGCGGCGAGCGCCGTCGGTGTTCATGCTCATGCTTACCTCAGGAGCATTTGAGAGCTGATTAAACTGGTCTTTAGCGTCGGTGATAACGTCGCCTTCCAGCGGAGCGCGGCCATTGGTTGAAGTAACCTTGATGGCGTGCAGCTCATATACATTCTTAACGGTGAGGCCGTCGGCGGGCTTAGCGCTCCACAGCAGCTTCAGGTTAGCGGGCAGAATACGCTTAGCGGCAGCCGAGTTGATGATAGCGTTCACGGCAGCGGTGTCGCGCACGTTAGCATAGCCTACGGTGCTCAGCGCGCCCTGTCCAGTGGTCTGCAGGATGGCCAGCAGCGGGTGCTGCTTCTTCATAGCCTCCTCGGTGCGGGTGTTGGCAGCCTTATCGGCAGCGGTCTCCTCCTTGGTGTTGTCGGCAATCTTAAACTTAGCGTTAGCCTCATTTTTTGCCACATCAGCCTTAGCCTCTTCAGCTTTAGTTTCATCAGCTTTAGCCTGTGCAGCGGTGTCGGCCTTTTCAGCATGACCACCGTTAGCCACCTGCTGGTCAACCTGTACCAGGTAGGGCACAATCTCGTCGGCGTTGAAGGTCTCCCAGAACTCAAGGTTAGCACTACCCTGCAACAGCTTACGCATACGCTCGGGCTCACGAATACCAGGCATTTCTACCATGATACGTCCTTGCTGGCCTTCCAGCTTCTGAATGTTGGGCTGCACTACACCAAACTTGTCGATACGTGTACGCACCACGTTAAACGAGTTGTCAATAGCGGACTGAGCCTCAGTGCGCAAGGCTTTCTCTACCTCGCTGTCGGTGCTCTGCGAGCTCACCTTGCCCTGCATTTGCTGTGTAGCAAATACTTCGGCCAGACGATGTCCGGGGGCGTTACGATGGTAAGCGTTAACGAAGAGGGTGATGAAGTCTTTCTGGCTGGTCTCTTCTTCCTTCTTAGCTTCGTTCATCGACTTTTTGAAGGCGGCGTCGGTCTTGTGGTCGGCCAATGTTTCGATAACATCGGGCACGCTCACTTCGAGGATGACGTTCATACCTCCCTTAAGGTCAAGACCGAGGCCAATCTGTGTCTCCAAACATTTCTGGTAAGAGTAGATGCCAAGGTACTTCACAGAGTCTTTGTAGTCTTGCTGTGCGATGGGGTCTTTAATCCTTTCAGCCTGAGCGTCATAGTAGCGTGTAGCTGCTGAGAACGACAGGTAGAAAAGGCTTGCCAGCGTCAGCAAGATGGCTGTTGTGATTACAATTCCTTTGTTCTGCATTTTCTTGTTTTTTTGTTTATTTATTTTTCAGTTTTTTCCTTCTTTGTCAAGGGGGCATTGTCAAGGGGGTTACATTGTCAAGTTCTTTGTCAAGGGGCTTTCTTTGTCAAATACGTTGTCAAGGGTCTCCTTTGTCAAGGTCGGCATTATGCGCTGCGCTATTGACGTGCGAACATAATACAGGCGTGCAAAGATAACATTTTTTTCACACTACCGAAAATGTTTGCGCCTTTATTTATATAATTATGGCATTTGAAGGGCCAATCGGCATCTTTTCATGCTCTGGCAAAGGCTTTTTGGCAGCCATTTGTTACTTTTTCGCACATAATTACTTGTGCCATTCAGCAAGAAGCAGTAATTTTGCACAACGAAGAAGAGATACTCATGTAACGAAGTTAATGGGTTGAAAAAAGAACGTTAACTGGTTGAGAACAGAATGTTAACTTCAAAACTTAGAAAAGTGTAACAAGGCATAACAACAACGTGGAGACATTAAAAGAGAAGACCGCCCGCGGACTATTTTGGGGCGGCATGAACACCATAGTGCAGCAGGTTATCGGACTGCTGTTTGGCATCATCTTGGGGCGCCTATTGGCACCCTCCGACTATGGTATGATGGCCATTATCAGCGTGTTTGCCCTTGTTGCTACGGCCTTGCAAGACAGCGGGTTCAAGGTAGCGCTGGCCAACGAGAAGGCGCCCACGCACACCGAATACAACTCGGTGTTTTGGTTCAACATTCTTATGGGTGGCAGCCTTTACCTTGTGCTCTTCTTCGCCGCTCCCCTCATCGGGCGCTGGTACAACACGCCACAGGTAGTGCCCTTGTGCCGTTACGCCTTCCTTAGCATCGTTATTGCGTCGATGGGCACGGCACAGTCGGCCTGGCTGTTTAAAAACCTACGAGCCAAGCAGATAGCCAAAGCCTCGATGACGGCCATCACGCTGTCGGGCTGCACGGGTGCCGTCATGGCTTTTGCGGGCATGGCCTATTGGTCGCTGGCCACGCAAAACATTGTGTATGTGGCTCTTAACACTTTGCTGTTGTGGCATTATTCGCCTTGGCGCCCATCGGTGCGCGGCATCACGTTTGCCCCTGTGCGCCGTATGTTTCGCTTCTCGTGCAAGATATTGGCATCAACCATCACCACACACGTCAATAACAATGTGCTCAACATCTTGTTGGGCCACTACTTCTCTACCACCGACGCAGGCAACTTTAACCAAGCATATCAATGGAACTTTAAATGTTACTCGCTGATACAGAACATGGTGGCGCAGGTATCGCAACCTGTGTTGGTAGACCTGCAAGACGATGCGGGCCGACAAACGGCCGCCTTCCGTAAGCTCATGCGCTTTACGGCCTTTGTGTCGTTTCCGCTGCTCTTTGGCTTCGGCATCGTGGCGCACGAGTTTATCATCTTGGCCCTCACCGAGAAATGGGAGGCCAGCGCCACACTGATACAGATGTTGTGTGTGGCAGGTGCCATCACGCCTATCAGCACGCTGCTGGGCAACGCCATCATTAGCTGTGGCCGTTCAGGCACCTTCTTCCGTGCCACCTTGGGCGTGAGCCTGGCCAACATTGCCATCATGTGTACGCTGTGGCCCTGGGGCATACACGTCATGGTGGTGGCCTATGTGTTGGTGGCCGCCCTGTCAATGATGGTGTGGTATGTGCTGGCGGCACCCCTGCTGCACTATGGCCTATGGCCGTTCTTAAAAGACATTGTGCCCTTTGCCTTGGCGGCCCTGGCCACCAGTCTGGCCACATGGATAGCCACCGAGCCCATCAACAACCTGTGGCTGAAGCTCTTGGCACGCATAGCCATGGCCGCCGTGCTTTATTATGGCGTGATGCGCATAGCTGGCGCACACATTCTTCAAGAGTGCATAGGGTTTATTAAAAAGAAAAGAATATGAAAGAAACACCAACCATAGCCGTTGTGATGTGTACCTACAATGGCGAGCGCTTCTTGCGCGAGCAGATGGACAGCATCCTGGCACAAACCTACCCCATAGCCGAGATCATTGTGCAAGACGATGGGTCGACTGACAACACCGTAAACATTCTGCGCCAATATGCCGAGCGTGTACCACAAATGCAGATACACGTTAACGAGAAGAACTTGGGCTTCAACCGCAACTTCCACACGGCGTGCCTGCGCGCCACGGCCGACTACATTGCCATCTCTGACCAAGACGATGTGTGGATGCCCAACAAGCTTGAGCGACAGATTGAGGCCATTGGCCCTTGCAACATTTGTTATTCTACGCACCTACGTGGGCGCGATATGGCCACAGCGCACACCGTGGCACCACGCTGCAACCTCGAGGCCATGCTCTTTACGGGCATTGCGGGCCACACCATGATAGCGCGCCGCGACTTCATACAGCGCCCCGAAAGTTGGACCAACGACCGCATTGTGTACGATTGGAGTCTGGCGCTGAACGCTTACTTCTTCCGCCAGCCTAACGCCATCGTGCGTGTGGACGAACCGCTCAACTGGCACCGCTCGCACGACGGCGAGGCGGCACTGCTGCAAAACATTGCGGTGTGTGGCGAGCAGAAACGCACCACATGGCAACCTTACGTGTATGGTCTGCGCAACTATCGCGCCCTGCAGCGCAAACCCAACTGGCATCTAGTATATAACCTTATTGCCACCCACACCGTGGGCAATGCCGCCCTGGCCTTGCCTCACCGCATGGCTTCATTAATGTTGCGCCCCGGCTTATGGCCGCTCATGCAGCTGTGCTGGCTGTGCATGAAGCACCGTAACAACCTGTATCCCAAGGCACAAAGCGTGCGTGGCGTGATGGGCGCCGTACGCGGCTTTTTCTACCCCTTCATCTTCTCATGGCACTGCTCACAGTTTGATATGTAGGAAGAATTTAAGTGAAAAGGGAAAAGTGAAAAGGGAAAAATCCTATTGCTTTGCGGCTCTCACGCCCACCTGTCTCCATTGTCCCCTCGGCTTAGAAAGGCCTATAAAGGCTTAGTGAGGCTTATTACCCTCTGGCTTAGGAAGGCTTAGAAAGGCTTATCATTATTTCCCCCAAAAAACAATAAACGATGACAAACATTGATGAAAGATATATGCGGCGCTGCTTGCAGTTGGCCGCCAATGGCCAGCAGAACGCCAAGCCCAATCCCATGGTGGGTGCCGTTATTGTGGCACAAGGCCGCATTATAGGCGAAGGCTATCATGTGCGTTGTGGCGAAGGCCATGCCGAGGTAAACGCCTTTGCCTCAGTGCGTAAGGAAGACGAGGCGCTGTTGCCCGAGGCCACCATCTACGTGAGCCTTGAGCCCTGTGCCCACTATGGCAAGACGCCCCCCTGTGCCGACCTCATTGTGAGCAAGCACGTGCGACGCGTGGTGGTGGGCTGTGTCGACCCCTTTGCCAAGGTGCATGGCCGTGGCATAGCAAAAATTCGTGAGGCGGGCATCGATGTTACGGTGGGCGTGCTCGAGGCCGAATGTCGTGCCCTCATACGCCGCTTCATCACCGTGAACACGCTGCAGCGACCTTACATCATACTGAAATGGGCACAGAGCGCCAACCATCTCATTGACAACGCCTTCGCCCCTACGGCCCTCTCAACGCCCTTCACGCAGATGCTGGTACACAAGCTTCGTAGCGAGTGCGATGCCATTGTGGTGGGCCGCACCACCTATAACCGCGATCATCCCCACCTCGACGTGCGCCACTGGGCGGGCCACGCGCCGCTGCCCATCGTGTTGTCGCACAGCGTGCCTGAAGGGCTGCCCACACACTGGCGCTGCAATCACAGCATCGACGAGATGCTCAGCCAGTTGCAAGCCGAGCACCGCCAAGCGCTATTGGTAGAGGGTGGCGCCCACCTGCTTCAGCAGTTTATCAACCGAGGTCTGTACGACGAGGTGCGCATTGAAACCGCTCCCACCACCTTTGCTACGGGCACCGCTGCCCCCACGCTGCCAGCAGACCTAAAGCTGAAAAAGCAAGAGCTGTGGGAAGGAAATATCATTGAAACTTTTATTAAATAGCTCACATTTCGCATGTCTGTGACATGCTGTCAGTAAACGAGTTCTTGCTTAGGCAAGCGGCAAAGCCGAGCGGACAAGAAAACAAAGAGAGAACTATAAGAACAATAAACACTTAGAAGCGTGAAAAAGAAAAGCAAGAGAATTTTTCACTTTTCACTTTTCGTTTTTCACTTTTCACTTTTCACTTAAAATGTCGTACGAAGAACTGCGCAAACGGCTGACGTCCGTTTACGATGAGCGCGAGGCGCAAGCCGTGGCGCGCTGGGTGCTCGACGAGGCGTTTGGCCTCTCGCTCACCGATATTTGTTGTGGCAAGGTGTCGCAACTGTCGGCCGACGATGCCCGTAGGCTGGAGGCCATGACGCGCCGCCTTGAACAGGCCGAGCCCGTGCAATATGTGTTAGGCCATGCCCCCTTTGCGGGCCACAGTTTCGAGGTAAGCCCCGCCGTGCTCATTCCACGACCCGAAACCGAAGAGCTGGTACACTGGGCCGTGCAGTCGGCCGAGGCTATGATTAGCGTCGAAGCCCAAACAAACGTCGAAGCCCAAACAAACGCCGAAGCCCAAGCAAGCCCCTCTCTTCACATTCTTGATATAGGCACGGGCAGCGGTTGCATAGCCATCAGCGTGGCTTTAGCCCTACCCCGAGCCACGGTGCAAGCCTGGGATCTTTCGCCCCAAGCCCTTGCGCAAGCCCGTAGCAACGCCCAGCGTTTGGGAGCGCAAGTGTCGTTCATTCAGCAAGATGCGTTACAGCCTCCGCAGCACCACGCCTGTCTTGACATGGTGCTGAGCAATCCGCCCTACATCTGCCAGCGCGAGGCCGAAGCCATGCACCGCAACGTGTTGGCGCACGAGCCCCACATGGCCCTTTTTGTGCCCAACGACGACCCGTTGCGCTTCTACCGTGCCATCACGCGTTATGCCGTTGAGGCGTTACGCCCTGGCGGCTGTGTGTTGTTCGAAATCAATGCGTTATACGCCGAGGCCACCCGCCAAATGATGCTTGACGAGGGCCTCAGCCATATCGAAACGCGCCTCGACTGCTTTGGCAAAGAACGTTTCGTGAAGGGCATACTTTCAGGATCGTAGACAACATTTTCTTGCTATTGCTGGGCTCAAATAATAATAAAACAACAAAAAGATAATAAACAACAATAGACAACAAAAGGACAACAAGAACAACGTTTTCTCGCCATGGCTAAGCTCAAGCAAGCTTGGCACTGCTCATCTGGCTTAACGAAAATGTTGTTCTTATTGTCCTTTTATTGTTCTATGTTGTTGTGCTTTTATTTTAAGCACTAACCCATGCCATTTAAACATCAATTAGCTATCGCCGTGCGCGCTAAAGTCGCCATTTGCTTCGGCCTCGCTCAGCGGATCCTCCTCTTCCACCTTCGGCGCAGGTTTCACCAGGAAGGCGCTCAGTTCCCACAGCACATACAGCGGTATAAACACCGACATGAGCGTGAAGGGGTCGGCCGAGGGCGTGATAAAGGCTGCCAAGACGAGCAGCGCCACAACGGCATGACGGCGGAAGCGCGAGAAGAAGCTGCGGTTCAGCAGTCCGATTTTTGATATTCCCATGCACACCAGCGGCAGTTCGAAGATGATGCCCATCATAAAGGTGAGCATGAGAAAATTGTTCATATACGAGTCGAGCGACAGCTGATTGGTAATTTCCGGACTAATCTGATAGCTATATAAGAACCTGAGCGTGAGCGGAAACACCACGCTATAGCCCACGCAGCAGCCCATGAAAAACATCACGGTGCCGAAGACGAAGACGAAGCGCACGCCACGCTGTTCGTTCTTATACAGCGCAGGGCACACAAACCGCCATACCTCGAACACGATGTATGGAAACGCCAGCAGCAATGCCACCCATACCGACAGCGACATATGCAGAAAGAACTGCGACGAGAGGTTAATGTTGATGATGTCGACATGAAAAGGTTGCAACAAGTCGTCGGGCACCACCGACACCCATCCCGCCGCCGTTTTCATCCAGCGATATAAGAAGAAGTCGGGCTTGCTGGGCGCCATCACCACATGCTGAAACAGCCACGGTATGAAGGCGAAGCCACCAAGCACAAACACGGCCATGGCGCCAATGATGCGTATGAGCATCCAGCGGAAGGCCTCTAAGTGGTCCCAAAACGACATTGGCTCCTGTTCATCGTCAGCCTTTTGCTCGTCGTCAGAATACTGCTCGTCGTCAACCTCCTGTTCATTGTCAGAATAGGGTTCACCATCCGAATATTGTTCGTCTGAATACTGTTGATTTTCAGCTTCTTGCTCGTTGTTGTATTGCTCGTTATTTGGGTGATCGAGGTTATTATTTCTCATCGGGCATATCGGGTGAATTTTTTCTTTGCTGAGCGTTGTTTGAGGGTTTTGTGGGTTCGCGGTTTATTTCTTCTTCAATGCCGTTTACGCCCTCTTTAAAGTTTTTCACGCCTTTGCCCAATCCCTTCATCAGTTCAGGAATTTTCTTGCCACCGAAGAGCAGCAATACAACCAGCAAAATGACGAGGAGTTCAGGAGTGCCCAAGCCTCCGATGAGTAAGAATGATGTTGCCATAATAAAAATTGAAGTTTTTTGTTAATAAGTTAATATATTATGTGAGTTTTTTCTTTGCGTATTATGCATTATCTCACAGATGCATTTCACATTACCACACAAAAATAAAAAAAAAACAGCGGTGCGCCATACCTTTCAAACATTTATTACCCTTAGCCATTGGTTTTTAATATTCGTTAACAAGAGAGAGGAGCTGGAGGAAGATGAGAGGACGAGGTGCGGAAGGTGATGGAGGACGAGATGCGTTGGGTGTTGGAGGACGGGGCACGGAGGCCACCGTCCTACTAAGGAGGGGGACAATGTAAGCAAAGGATATCATAGTAGGACGAGGGTCTCCGCGCCCCGTCCTCCCTGAGAGGACCTATGTCAATTGCTGGAAGACGAGAAACGTTGGCTGATGGAGGACGTGGCACGGAGGCCACCGTCCTACTATGGTTTGTTTTACAAATATATAAATATACAATGGCACACTGTTAATGCATAAATATACAAAAACGCAGACGAAAATGTATAAATATACAATATGGGCGAGAGCCCGTTTTTAACTAAACATTTCTTAATTTTGTGATAATCTGTAAGTAAAAGCAAGGGGTTTGCTTACAGAAAATTTTATTGATACTACTGATTTGAGAAAGCATGGGTTTCAGGCCCTAAAACCAAGGGTTTCATATGCTAAAAGCCTTGGCTTCAGGATGCGAAACCAAGGCTTTCAGTCCGTAATTTGATGGGTATTGCAACACGCCCTCCATCTTGCATAAATATGCAGAAATGAGAACCAAAAAATGTTTTTATTATAAAATGGTTCGTTACGTTGGAGGATGGAGCATGCCGCTTGCTGGAGGACGGGGCACGGAGGCCACCGTCCTACTATAGTTAGCAAGGCTATTCACTCCCCTCCATAAGGGGAGGGGGAAGCCGTGCGCCAGCACGGCGCGGGGGTGGGGCTTTTGGGTGCTGGGGCACGGATTATTTCTTTCTCACCACCTTTTTCTTAGCAGACTTCTTGGCAGCCGATTTCTTAGCTGGAGCGGCGGGGGTAGCCTTTTCAGCGGCCTCTTCCTTCTTCTCAGCCTCTTGCACCTTTACCACCTCAACCGTGAAGATAAGGGTAGAGAAAGGCTTTATTTGCTGACCCGCGCCACGTGCTCCGTAGCCCAGTTCTTGCGGTATATACAGTTCCCACTTGCTGCCTTCGGGCATCATGCACAGCGCCTCGGTCCAGCCCTTTATTACCTGGTTAGGTTTGAACTCGGTGGTTTGCGGGTTACGTTTATAGCTGCTGTCAAAGACGGTGCCGTCAATCAGTTTGCCCTCATATTTCACGGTCACCATATCGTCGGCCTTGGCCACCTTGCCATTGCCTGCGGTCAGCACCTTATATTGCAGTCCGCTGGGCAGTGTCTGTACGCCCTCTTTTGTTTTGTTTTCGTTCAGCCAAGCCTCGTTAGCGGTTTTGTAAGCCTCGTTTTTCTTCTTTTCGTCGGCCTCGCTGGTGACTTTAAACAAGGTTACGGCGTGTGGCTCGGTCATGATGGTGGTGTCGGCCAATACGCCCGAGAGGAAACCCTCGTGCAGCAGACGTGCGTCGATGGTGTGCTCGGTGCCCTCAAACTGCTTCAGCACGGTGGGCAGCATTTGCTTGTCAACCTGCTGTGCGATGGTGCGTCCTGCGTTCATAGCGGTATATTTGGGGTCGCCAGTTTTCTCCATTGCCTCGCGGAAACCAGTGATAAAGTCGGCCAGGTAAGCGGTGTCTACCTGCAGGTTGCGCTGCAGATATTCAAGCAGTCCGCGCGACATAAATTTTCCTGCGGCATAGCTCAGCGAGTCAGAGGCCGAGATCAGTTCAACGGGTTTTTCTACCTTTGCGGCAGCAACCTCTTTTTTCTTCTTTTTTGAAGGCGCTGCATACAGCGCTGTGCTGGCCACGACGATGGCGGCCATCAAGATTATCTTTTTCATCTTATCAGTGTGTATTTGTTTTAAAACGAAAGTGGCACCGTGGCTGGCGTTGCGCCTGCTCCCGATGCCACTATTTCTTTAGTTGACGAGTTGACAAGTGACGAGTTGACAAGCTGCTTGCTTTGTTGCTTTCAGGGTTCAATACATTTATTGATAACCTTTGGTAGCAACGGGCCAGCTCATCACGGGTCAACTTAAAAACTTATTTTACTTTGAGCAGCTCAATCTTGAAAATCAGAGCCGAGAAGGGCTTAATTTCGCCAGCCTCACGCTCGCCGTAAGCCAGGTTCTGAGGAATGTAAACCTCCCATACAGAGCCTGCAGGCATGCGAACCAGTGCCTCGGTCCAACCCTTGATTACCTGGTTAGCGCGCATCTCGGCGGGCTGATTGCGCTTGTAGCTGCTATCAAACACCTTGCCATCGATGGTGCGACCCTCATAGTTTACGGTCACCATTGAGGTGTCTTTAGGCAGAGCGCCAGTGCCCTCTTTAATAACCTTATACTGCACGCCGCTGGGCAGAGTCTTTACACCGGGCTTCTTAGCGTTTTCCTGCATAAATTTTTCGCCAGCCTTCTTGTTGTCGCCATACGTCTTTTCCATGTTCTTGGCCTTGATATCCATCATCTTCTTCTGAGCCAGCTGTCCAGCCTGCTCAACAGTCATGAGGCCTTTCTTGTTTGTGGCGCCTGTGATGAAGCCTGCCATAAAGTTTTTCAGCGAGATGGTCTTGGTAGAATCTTCGCCAAAGATTTCGTGGTTGATGCCCTTCACCATACGGTTAGAAATCTGCTGACCGATGTTGATGCCGAGGAAGTAGGCAGCCTTCTTCTTGTCGTCGCCAGCATTGGCACCGTCGTTCAGGCCCTTTACAAAGGCGTCGATATATGCGGTGTCAACGTCCATCTGTACCAAATACTCTCTCAGACCCTGTGTCTGAGCCAGACCCATAGCATAGCTCAGGGTGTCGACATCGTTTTTAAGCGAAGGTTTGGGGGTAGAATTGCCGCACGATGTGATGCCAGCAATCATTGCAGCCATAGCAACTGCGAAAAATAATTTCTTCATTGTGATTATTTGTGTAATAAAATTTTCAGTTTATTGTTTTTACTTTACTTCGATAAGCTCTACATCGAAGATGAGGGCTGCGAAGGGAGGAATAGCGGCACCAGCGCCCTGCTCGCCATAACCCAGGTGGTAGGGAATGAAGAAGCGATACTTAGCGCCCTCTTGCATGAGCTGCAGGCCCTCGGTCCAGCCACGGATAACACCGTTCAAGGGGAACTCGGCGGGCTCGCCACGCTGTATTGAGCTATCAAACATGGTGCCGTCAACCAGCATGCCCTCATAGTGACACTTCACGGTGTCGGTAGCCTTCGGCTTGCGGCCGTTGCCCTCTTTCAGCACCTGATATTGCAGGCCGCTGGGCAGGGTTACCACGCCGTCTTTCTTTGCGTTCTCGGCAAGATACTTCTCGCCTTCCTCGCGTGTGCCCTTAAAGCGCTCGGCGGCAGCAGCACGCTGTTTTTCTTCCTGCTTCTGGAAGAACTCTTGTACGATGGTTTGCGCTTCGGTGTTGCTCACCTTCGGCTCATTTCCTGCTATCACGTCTTTAATGGCTTGTGCGAAATCGTCGATGTTGAGGTTCTCGGCACCCATCTGCGACAGCTGATGACCAATGCCCAGACCCAAAGCGTAACTTAATTTGTCCATGTCTTCTATTTATATGTTATAATAATATTGTGTATCTTCAAAAACGGTGCAAAAATACTGAATTTTCCTGAACAATGCCACCTTATGTATAGAAAAAACATTATTTTTGCATAGTTTAGCACGTTTTTGGCTTTGCTAAGCCCAAGACATGCAAACCATTATACATGTAAACACAAAAATAGGAGGAGAACGTAAAATGAAGAAATTAGTGTTTCTTACAGGAGCCGGAATGTCGGTAGAAAGTGGTTTTAAAACCTTCCGCGGAAACGATGGGTTGTGGGAAAACTACCCCGTAGAACAGGTGGCCACACACGAAGGATGGCTGGCCGACCCCGACCTGGTAACCCGCTTCTATAACATGCTGCGCACCAAGCTGTATGCCGCACAGCCCAACGAGGGCCACAAACTAATAAAAGCGCTGGAAAAAGAATATAGCGTAACGGTTATCACACAAAATGTTGATAACCTGCACGAAAAGGCGGGCTCGAGCCACGTGATACACCTGCATGGCGAACTGAGCAAGGTGTGCTCGAGCCGAGACCCCGACGACCCACGCTATCAGCAAGAGCTCGACCCCGACCACTGCACCGTAGCGCCAGGCACCAAGGCGGGCGATGGGTCGCTGCTCAGGCCCTTCATCGTGTTCTTTGGCGAGAGCGTGCCCATGATATCGGTGGCTGCCGAGGCCGTGATGCAGGCCGACGCGTTGATTATCATTGGCACATCGCTCAACGTATATCCCGCGGCCGGACTGGTGCAATATGCACGGCGCGGCACACCCCTCTACCTCATCGACCCTGACCCCATGACGGGCAACGCTCTGCATGGCGTTACGCACATCAAGGCGGGTGCCAGCGAGGGTATGCGTCGACTCGTAGCAATGCTACATGAAGATGGCTCAGCAAGCAACGCATAGGTATTTTACTGTTGCACCTTGCCAATAAAACGGCCCTCACTGTCGATGTATCCCTCTTGGCCCTCTTTCACAGCCTCAAAGTAAGGATACTCGTCGTGCAGAGAAATGTCGTCGTACAGGAAGTCGGCCACCACGGTATCGAAGCCGTCGGGCATAATCAATCCCATCTTGCCCTCTTTCTGTGCGATGACTGGCAGCGATTTTAGGTCGTCAACATACACGTAACAGGTGCGCAAGAAGTCGTAACGCGGCGTAATGAGCACGCGCCCCTTATAGTCTTTCATGCCAAAGTGGCCGTCTTCTTCAAACACCTCATGAAACTGTAAGTATTTGTCTTTTATACGGTTAAGGTAAAACACCATGCGGCGCTTGTCGTTCACCAAATGCACAAGATAGGCAAAGGTGTCGCAATAGTTGGCCATAGCGCGCGCCAACACTATCTTAAAGTCGAGACCACTGATGGCCTTGCGGTTCAAGTCGATATATTTGGCTATCACCTCTTCTTTCTCAGCCACCGACAGGGGGGCTATGCTCTCTTCAAACTTCAACATGATATGCTTGCTGCCCTTCATGGCCTTGATATAACGGTGTATCTGGCGGGCCATTTCATCGCACACAAACTTATCTATGCGAGCCACTTCTATCTCGTCCTCATAGGTCGACTCAAAGTTTTCTTGTGTAATCTTTTTATCCTTTTCGTTCATAGTAGTAATGCTTTTACTTGCGTTTACAATCGGAAAACCTTTTGGCCAAAATTACGACTTTTTAACGACAACACAAAACAAAACCCCCATCTTTTTATCACGCAACAGCGTTTTCGGCCTTGTGTGGGCGAACAGAAGACTTTAATTTGCCATCCCAAAATACTACGAAGCTTTGCTAATCATAGTAGGACGGTGGTCTCCGTGCCCCGTCCTCCAGCAACCCACAGTTTATTAATATTTTTTAGGATGGAAGATGGATTATGTTGGGGTGCTGGAGGATGGATTACGTTGGGTGCCCTGTTCTCCAGCACCCCACCTTTCGGCTTTTATACAAACAAAATAAGGCGTGTTTGGGTCAAGTTCCCCTAGAAAAGTGTAGGAAACATAGGAAAGTTCCCCTAGAAAAGTGTGAAAAAGCTTGCAAAAAGGTCAAAAAGAAGCATATCCTTATACTTGGTACAAACATATTACAATTATTATTTGTAACTTTGCCTTGGTTTGGCAACATAGTCTAAACATCACACAACATTAAGAACATATAAAACATTATACTAAAAAACAGAAACCAAAAACAAGAGAACAAATGAAAAAGCATTTTCTTACCGTGCTCTTCTGTTTCATCGCATTGGTGGCAGGAGCACAAGTGCAGCGCCCAAAGCTGGTGGTGGGCATCATCATCGACCAGATGCGTTGGGACTATCTCACCTATTATTATAACCAGTTTGGCGAGGGCGGCTTCAAGCGTTTGATGAACGAAGGCTTCAGCTGCGACAACCAGATGATTAACTATCTGCCCACCGTTACCGCCATCGGACACTCCAGCAACTATACTGGCTCGGTGCCCGCCTTGCACGGCATTACTGGCAACGACTTTTACATCAATGGCAAGAAGGTGTCGTCGTGCGAAGACCACAGCGTGAAGAACGTAGGATCAGAAGGTAGCGTTGGCGAGCGTTCACCCCACAACCTGCTGGCTACCACCATTGGCGACGAGCTGAAGGTGGCCACCGACTTCAAGAGCAAGGTGATAGGCGTCTCTATCAAAGACCGTGCCTCTATTCTGCCCGCTGGCCACTGCGCCGATGCCGCCTACTGGTATGACCAGAAGACGGGCCGCTTCATCACCAGCTCATATTATATGGATAAGTTGCCCAGTTGGATGATTGCTTTCAACAAAAACAGCAAGATTAAGCCCGGCACAAACCTTATCATGCTGCCCGAGGGCGCCACACAAACCTTTAGTCTGGCCGAGGCTGCCGTAAAGAACGAGCAGATGGGTAAAGACGAGGTTACCGATATGCTGTGCGTGAGCATCTCAAGCACCGACGCCATAGGCCATGCCGTAGGCACTCGTGGCGAAGACAACTATAACGTGTATATGCAAACCGATAAGGCGCTGGCACACTTCCTTACCACCCTTGACCAAGAGGTGGGCAAAGGCAACTATCTCGTGGTGCTGACCGCCGACCACGGTGGCGCACACAACCCCAACCTGATGAAGGCTCATGGCGTGCCCGCCGACGGATGGGATAGCGCTGCCGAGATGAAACGTGTAGAAGAGCGTCTGGCAAAGAAGTTTGGCGTTGAGGGCAAGTATATTCTCGACACCTCGGGCTTCTACATCTACGTAAACCGCGACTTTGTAAAGGCTAACAACCTCGACTTCCAGGCTGTGAAAGATGCGATCGTCGACATACTGAAGGAGAACGATGAGCTGGCCTTCGTGGTAGATCTCGACAAGGCCGCCACCACATCAATGCCTGAGGTGCTGCGCGAGATGACCATCAATGGCTATCACCGCACCCGCACAGGACAAATCATGGTGATAACAAACCCACAAGTCTTCTCATGGAAGGTGGGTCCCGACTATAAAGGCACCACACACGGCGCATGGAACCCCTACGACGCTCACATACCCTTGCTGTTCATGGGATGGCACATCGGTCATGGCTCTACCAAGCAGCGCACCCACATCACCGATATGGCTCCCACCGTATGCGCTCTGCTGAACATTCAGCAGCCCAACGCCTGCATCGGCACACCCATCATGCCCGTTATTGAGAGCCAAAAGTAAAAAATATGATTGACGACTGCCTACACCCATTGCACCACTCCGCTGTGCCCGACCCCGTGCGCATGAACAACCCGTTCTGTTACACACCGCACAGCCTGTGCACCGAGGCGGCGGCCGCCGTACAACACTATCTCGACACCACACCCCAGCTCATGGCCCTGGAACACCAAGGCAAGATGTTTGGGGTGCTGGTGGTGCGCACCGCCACTGGCGAACGAGGCTTTGTGGCTGCCTACTCAGGATTGCTCTCATGCCGAAACAACTGGCCGTGGTTTGTGCCACCCGTGTTCGACGCACAGCAGCCCGATGGCCATTTTAAGGTGAGCGAGCGACATATATCGCACCTTAACAACCTGATAGACAGCGTAGAACGTAGCGATGCCTACCTTCAGGCGAAAGCCGCACTGGCCAGCGCCGAGCACAATGCCGAGGCACAACTATGCGAGGCTCGAGAGGCCCTGCGCCGCCGCAAAGCCCTACGCGACCAGCGCCGACAAGAGGCCCTAACGGGCACCCCGCTAACGGCCGCCGAGCAGCAAGCCATGGTGCGCGAGAGCCAATATGACAAGGCCGAACTGCGCCGCATAAAAAAGCGTCTGTCTGACAACACGATGGTTGCCAGACAGGCGCTTTCTGAATATGAAGACCAACTAAAAACGTGGCGCAACGACCGCCATCGCGAGAGCGAAGCCTTGCAGCAATGGCTCTTTACGCAATACAAGGTGTGCAACGCGCGGGGCGAAACGCGCACGCTGCTCGACCTCTTTGCCGAAGAAACGGGCCAACTGCCACCAGCTGGCGCAGGCGACTGCTGCGCACCCAAACTGCTGCAATATGCCTATAAGCATGGGCTGCAGCCGCTGGCCATAGCCGAATTTTGGTGGGGGCCACCCTCATACGACTACCTACGGCAGCCAGGACATTATTATCCTGCCTGTCAGAGCAAGTGCCGACCCATACTACCGTTTATGCTGCAAGGACTGGACGTAGAGCCCGACCGATCGGCCGAGCGCACCCACGATATGCCCACCGTGCTGTATGCCGATGACAGCATCGTGGTGATAGACAAGCCTGCAGGCATGCTAAGCGTGCCAGGGAAAGATGAAAACCGACTGTCGGCCGAACAGTTTGTGCGCCAACAGTTTAACATACCTGCCGAGGTAACAGCCGTAGTGCACCGCCTCGACATGGATACCAGCGGACTGCTGGTGTTTGCTCGCACCCAAGCGACACAGCGCGCACTGCAAACACAGTTTTTAAAGCACACGGTGAAGAAACGTTACGAGGCGCTGCTAAGTGGCGTAGTGCAGCAGCATGGGGCTGCCGTCAACTGGCAAGAGCAGTGCATCAGTCTGCCGCTCAGGCCCGATCCCTACAACCGACCGCTACAGGTGGTTGACCCTATCAATGGCAAAACGGCTGTCAGCCACTTTGCACTGGGACATATCGAAAACGGGCAGCAGCACATTAGTTTATGGCCGCTAACAGGGCGCACGCACCAGCTAAGGGTGCACTGTGCGCACCCCGATGGGCTGGGATGCCCCATCGCTGGCGACCCGCTGTATGGCAGAGGCATAGCGCCCACGCCAAGCAAGAGGCTGTGTTTGCACGCGGCCCAGCTTTGTTTCACGCATCCCATAAGCGGCAAACCGATGACATTCAACTCGGTAGTGCCGTTCTAACTTCTTTTAAGTAGAGCCTCCTTCTCATTTCTTTTAAGTAGCACACCCTTCTCATTTCTTTTAATAGGTAAACGAGCTACCACCAAGAAATTCGCGTAAGAGCGAGGTGGGCGGCAGCGTGTCATAGTCGATGGCAGAAAAGTAACGCAAGAACTTACGCAGGCGGTAAGCCTCGGCATAGGTATCGCTATTCTCGGGCACATTTTCAAGAATAGGCTCGGCCTGCTTCTTGATGGCCGCCAACTCGTACAGCATGGCCGTGTTAAACATCACATCAGCATTTTCTTGATACGGAAATATCCACTTGTTCTCGCCAGCACGCACGCTGGGCCAGCGCCGTATGGTGTCTTCGGCCGAGCAGCCACGATATTTATAGTCGCGTATAATGCGGCGCAGCAGGCGGTTATCGGTGGTGGGGATATAGTTGTGCGAGTCGAGCAAGATGGTGGTAAGCGCCGAGGCATACACACGAAACTTCTGCTCGTCAGGAATTTGTGCCGTGAGCTCGGGGTTCAAGGCATGAATGCCCTCAACCACCAGCACATCGTTAGGCTGCAAGCGCAGGCGATGCCCACTCTTCTCTGAACGCCCTTCGGCAAAGTTGTAGCGCGGCAGCTCTACCTCGTCGCCACGGAACAGCGCCTCGAGCTGACTGTTCAAGAGCGGTAGGTTCAGGGCGTGCAGGTGCTCATAGTCGTAGTCGCCCTTGGCGTCGAGGGGCGTCTTGTGGCGGTCAACAAAATAGTCATCGAGCGAGATGGGCACAGGGCGTATGCCACAGGTAAGCAGCTGTATGCTAAGACGTTTGCACGTAGTGGTCTTGCCCGACGACGAAGGGCCCGCAATGAGCACCATCTTCACGCCCTTGCGGTCGGCTATCTGTTCGGCTATGTGCGCTATCTTCTTCTCTTGCAGCGCCTCTGACACGTTGATAATGTCGTTAGCATGGCCCTCCTTCACGGCCGCGTTAAACATGCCCACGGTGCCCATGCCCAAGATGTCTTGCCAGCGGTGGTGCTCCTTAAAGATGTCAAACATCTTGTCTTGTCGCACCATCTCGCCCAGCACAGCGGGGTTTTGTGGCGACGGTATGCGCAACAGCAAGCCATCATAATAAGGCTCGAGGCCAAAGAGGTATAGCTGCGATGTGTTGGTGAGCAACGTGCCGTAAAAATAGTCGACATACCCATCAATATCATAATACACCGTATAGAGACGACCCGTGGTGCGCAACAACTCTACCTTTGAGTGGGTGCCCAACTTCTGAAACATGCTGATAACCTGCTCGGTAGGTGCCTCGTGGCGGCGTATGGGTATGGCGGCACTGATAATGTCGTGCATGCGCTGGCGCAGGCGGTTGCACACGTCGGCGGTAACGGGTTGCCCTAACTGCAGGTCGCAGTAGTAGCCGTTCGACACCGGAATGTCAATCACCACGTTGCCCTCAGGATACAGGTCGTGCACAGCCTTGCACAGCACAAAGAACAGCGAACGGGTGTAGGCACGCGACCCCGACGACGAATACATATCTAAAAACTCGATGTCTTTGTTGTGATAGAGGCGAAAGTTCATCCCCTCTACCTTATTGTTTACCTTGGCACTAATGGGGCCGTAAGGCATCTCAAAATTTAATTTTGCAAAAACATCAGAAAGTGTGCTTCCAATTTCTACATTTAAAGTTTTTTTATTATTTTTGCAGCGAATTTGTATTATCTGTTTCATTGCGTTGACGTATTTACAGCGTTTGTATATATATAATAATGTATAAATGTATAGGCAACCAATAGACGAAGGCGTGCTGAAGGCAACCCTCGGGTTGCGGTTGTAAAGATACACCTTATTTTCGACAAGCACTTACGAAGACGAAACAAATTAAACAAAAATATGTCGATTTGGATAATTTTTAAGATTATTGGCTCATTAGCGCTACTTATCTATGGCATGAAGGTCATGAGCGAAGCGTTACAGAAGATGGCGGGCTCGCAGCTGCGCCATATCCTTGGAGCCATGACCACCAACCGCTTCACTGGTCTGCTGACCGGTATGTTTGTAACGGCCTCCGTGCAGTCGTCGACAGCTACGACGGTAATGACCGTATCGTTTGTGAACGCCGGACTGCTCACACTGGCACAAGCCATCTCTGTAATTATGGGCGCCAACATTGGCACCACGTTTACAGCATGGATCATGACGCTGGGCTTCTCGTTTAATATGGCGAACCTTGTGTTCCCGGCATTCTTCATCGCCCTGCTGCTTATCTATACACGTAAGCACCGCTACATAGGCGATTTTCTTTTTGGCGTAGCTTTTATGTTTTTCGCTATTTCCACCCTCGGCGCCACGGGCAAGGAAATGGACCTCAGCCATAACCAAGCTGTTATCGACTTTTTCGCGTCGTTTAACAAAGACAGTTATATCACCATCTTCTCGTTCCTCGGCATAGGCACGGTGCTCACCTTCTGTATGCAGTCGTCGGCAGCCCTCATGGCCATCACCATGGTGCTGTGCTCGAGCGGTGTGCTGCCCATATATATGGGTATAGCGCTGGTGCTGGGCGAGAATATTGGCACCACCATCACCTCAAATATCGCAGCCATGGGCGCTAATACACAGGCTCGACGCGCCGCCATGGCTCACCTCACCTTCAACGTGTTTGGCGTGTTGTGGGTGCTGTGTGGCTTCTACCCCTTCATCGACATGGTGTGCGGATTTGTGGGTGTCGACCCTCATGCCAACCATATCGACGTTGCACGCCTATCGGTAGTGCTGGCCGCCTTCCATACCTGCTTTAACGTGTGCAACACCTGCATACTGATATGGTTTATCCCACAAATGGAGCGCTTGGTGTGCTACCTCATCAAGCCACGCACCAAAGACGAGGAAGACGACTTCCGCCTGCGCTACATCGGGGGCAACAGCATCATGAAAACACCCGAGCTCTCGGTGCTGGAGGCTCAAAAAGAGATACAGTCGTTTGCCGAGCGCATACAGCGCATGTTTACCATGGTGCGCGAACTGCTGGGCGTGAAAGACGATGCTGCCTTCACAAAGCTATACGCTCGCATTGAAAAGTATGAGAGCATTAGCGATAACATGGAGATTGAGATTGCCAACTATCTGAACGATGTGAGCGATGCACACCTCTCTGACGAAACAAAGGCTAAAATACGTGCTATGTTGCGCGAGATTAGCGAGATAGAGAGCATTGGCGACAGCTGCTACAACATGGCACGCACCATCAACCGCAAGATGAAAGGCAAAGAAGACTTCACCGAACAGCAATACGAGCACCTGCACCAAATGTTTGAGTTGACCGACGACTCGCTCACACAGATGAACGTGCTGCTCACAGGCCGCCGCGAAAACTGCGATGCAAACCGCTCGTTTAACATTGAAAACGAAATTAACAACTATCGCAACCAGCTGAAGAGCCAAAACATTAACGACGTAAACGACCACAAATACGACTACGCCATCGGCACCATGTATATGGACATGATTAGCGAGTGCGAAAAACTGGGCGACTACGTGGTGAACGTGGTGGAGGCAAGAATGGGAACCAGAAAGCCAGAGGCGTAGGAGGTAGGGAAAAAGGAAGAGTGAAAAGTGAAAAATCCTATAGCTTTGCGGCTCTCACACCCTCCTGCTTCACCCCAGTCTCCCTCGGCTTAGGAAGGCTTAGAAAGGCCTAGAAAGGCTTATCACCCTCCAGTCTCCCTCGGCTTAGAAAGGCCTAGAAAGGCTTATCATCCTCCAGTCTCTCTCGGCTTAGAAAGGCCTATAAAGGCCCAGTAACCCTTCTCCGCCCAAAAGGCCTTCAAAAGAAAAAACCGCAAAAAATTTTGGTAATCCCAGAAAAAGCATTACCTTTGCAGTCGAATTGTGCGAAGGAGGGTCGCTAAACAGCGGTTCATACCTAACACAACGATATGTTTGTCCTATGGTGTAATGGTAGCACAACAGGTTTTGGTTCTGTTTGTGGTGGTTCGAATCCGCCTAGGACAACATTCGTAAAAAGAGGCAGCAGCTCGAAAGAGTGGCTGCCTCTTTTGCGTTATACGCCGCCACACGCCTCCACGCATCGTTATACATACACATCTTATACACCGCTATACACCGCCACGCCCCTTTTTCCACACCCCTCCTCACACTTTTTGCCTCAGCCCCTTTCTTGCACAATTACCACGCATGTGCGCAAAGCAAAATGTGATATCCATTGAAACTGATATAAATCAATTAATAACTTTTTCACACAAAAAACTATTAAATTCACACATTATTTTTAATATCGATACATTAACTTTGCAATGTGTGCGTGAGAATACAACGTTTTTTCATTAGGTTAGTAGTTTGATAGATTTAAGGTAAAGATTATGTTATTAGACTTTGAAACATCCGCAGTGTTGGTAGGTGTTGCAATCGTAACCCTCCTGAGCGTTTTCGCTCTTGTAAATACCAACGTGCGTTAACATTATTCTTTGGAAGGCCGGCGCGAGTGATCGTGTCGTCCTTTTTTTATGCCCATAGGCGTATATAGCCATTAGGTTCAATACATTAAACACTAAACAAACTTAAAAATAATACTTTTCTGCTTTAATTTGCATAATAAAATGACAAAACGACCGCTATTTGCGGAATTCTGACTAAATTTGCACCTAAAAACAACGACGACAGAATGATGAAAAGAAACATATTCTCTATTGTAATGCTCTTGGCAAGTGCTGTTTTGTGCACCTCATGCCTCAATTCAGACAACGATTTCGTGTACGACGACGATGCAGCCATTACCGCTTTTACATTGGGAAACATCAACCAAACGTTCTTTTGCAAAACCAAAGATGGGCTGCGCGATAGCTCGTATGTGAAGAGCGTTGACTTCAGCTCGGTGAAGATGACCATCGACCACCTGGGTGGACGCATCTTCAATGCCGACTCGCTGCCCTTGGGTTGCAACATTACCAAAGTGCTGGCCACAGCAAGCACACGCAACTCGGGAATGGTGGGCATCAAGAACGTTGACAGCGATACCACACGCATTTTCTCGTCTACCGATAGCGTCGACTATACCAAGCCGCGCGAACTGATTGTTTACTCTAACTCTACCCTTTCAAATCATAAATATAAGGTGACGCTGAACGTGCACAAGGAAGATGGCGACAAATTTGTGTGGACAAAGCTCAATAACAACACCACCGAGGTGGGCATCAGCGCACTGAAAGATATGCGCATGGTGGCACTGCCTAATAACCAGTTGGTGCTGGCTGGCACCGACGGCACCGCCACACGCCTCTACACCTCGGCCGATGGCTCAAACTGGAGCCAAACCACACCCGCCACACTCGACGCCAACGCTTATCAGAACCTGATGACCGATGGCGAGAATGCCCTGTTCATCTCAGGCGGCTATCTCTATGCCACCACCGACGGGAAAAGTTGGACATGGACCGCTACCACACAAAAGCTGCTGGTGGCAGCCAGCACTAAGTTGCTGGTGGCCTATGACGCCGAGGGTGCCCTAAATAGCTCGGCCGACAACGGACAAACCTGGACAAAAGAAGATATTGACGCTAACGAGGCAGCCTACCTGCCCAGCCTAAACATAAGCAGCGCCACACAGGCTCTGATAACAAACAAAGACAGCTACCGACTTATCATGCAGGGTAGCCGCGACATTAACACATATAGCGCCGACACCGCAAACGTGGTGTGGACAAAGGTGATCGACCCCAATGACAATACTCAGCCCTGGATTTGCTACTATGGCGCTGACTCGCAAGCTAAATATCGCTTGCCACGTCTGGCACACCTGCAGATGGCAAACAGCGACCTCGGCCTCGTAGCCTTTGGCGGAAAAGGTTTGGGTGCTTGCAAGAAAGAGGCACACAAGATGTTCTGGAACAGCACTGACAAGGGCCTTACCTGGCAAGAAGACACCGTGGTAACCGTGCCCACCGGCTTCCAAAGCAGCGACGACGCCCTGGCCTTCACCATCGATGCCAACAACTATGTGTGGCTGGTATGCGGAAACAGCGGACAGGTATGGCGCGGCCGCCTGAACAGGCTGGGATGGGCCAAACGCCAAGACATCTTTGAATGGCGCGACGACAAAAACAAATAATGCTCTACACACGCATCATAGCAACCGTGTGCATGGTGCTATGCCTGGGCACAGCACAAGCACAGACCGACGACCAATACCGCATGGAGATAGGTGGGGGCGTGGGCATGATGGCGTATCAGGGCGACTTCAACGGCAGCATCGCCTCGGGCATGAAGCCTATGGCATCGGTCATGCTCCGACGCATCGTCAACCCCTTCATGGGCTTTAGGCTGGCGGTGCAATATGGCAAGATAAGTGGGGGCAGCGACAACGCATCAACCTATTATCCTGCCTACGACGGAAAACCCTACACCTTCAGTTGTGGCGTGACCGACATGAGCCTCACCTACGAATACAACTTCTGGCCTTACGGCACAGGGCGCGACTATCGCGGGGCAAAACGCCTCACACCCTTCATCTTCGGAGGCCTCGGCGCCACCTTCGCCTCAAAGGCTAACGAGGGCGCAAAAAGCGTGTTTACCGCCAACGTACCCATCGGACTGGGCATAAAATATAAGGTGGCACCCCGCCTGAACGTGGGCCTTGAATGGGCCATACACTTCTCGCTAAGCGATAACCTCGATGGCGCTACCGACCCCTACAACATTCCCAGTTCAGGACTGTTTAAAAACACCGACTGCTACTCGGCCCTTCAGCTGTCGCTCACCTACAGCTTCATGCCTAAATGCAGAACGTGCCACAACGCCGACGAATAAAAACGATAATAACAACGATATCTATGCACGACGCTATCGATATGAACAACATACCGGCCCACATAGCCATCATCATGGACGGAAACGGACGATGGGCCACAGCCAAAGGGAAACCACGCAGCTACGGGCATCAGGCTGGCGTAGAAACGGTAAGACGCATCACCTCTGAGTGTACACGTCTGGGCGTGAAATATCTCACCCTATACACCTTCTCGACCGAAAACTGGAACCGACCCGCCGACGAGGTGGCAGCGCTCATGGCACTGGTGCTATCATCGCTCGAAGACGAGATATTCATGAAGAATAATGTGCGCTTTCGCGTCATCGGCGACATCGCGCGCCTGCCACAGGCCGTGCAAGAGAAGCTGAACGAAACCATGGCACACACCGCCAATAACGATGCCATGACCATGGTGGTAGCACTGAGCTATTCGGCACGATGGGAAATTACCGAGGCCACCCGACGCATAGCGCAACAGGTGAAAGACGGCAAGCTCAACATCGACAGCATCACCGAAGAAACGCTCACAAACAATATGCAAACCACCTTCATGCCCGACCCCGACCTGCTGATACGCACCGGTGGCGAGCTGCGCATATCCAACTATTTGCTCTGGCAGATAGCTTATAGCGAGCTATACTTCTGCGACACCTTCTGGCCCGACTTTGCCGAGGCCGACCTGCAAAAGGCTATCAGCTGCTACCAGCAGCGCCAACGCCGCTTCGGAAAAACTGAAGAGCAGGTAGAGAACGAAGCATGAAGCGCGAAAAGCAAAGCACGATAAGCGAAGAACAAAAAGTGTAAAAGAGAAAAAGCGATAAGAAAAATATAAACACAACGATGAACATACACAAACTGTTGGCTGCATTTGTGGCGCTGCTCTGCTGCGTCGGCATGACAGCGCAAGACAAAGTCACCTACCCCGACATATCGTATGCTGGAACACCACGCACGCTCACCCTTGCAGGCCTGAACGTGTCGGGTGCCGAAGGCTATGAAGACTATATGCTTACTGGCATCTCAGGACTCACCATCGGACAGACCATCACGCTGCCTGGCAACGAGATTACCGAAGCCGTAAAGCACTACTGGAAATACGGACTCTTCTCTGACGTCTCTATCTCGGCCGACTCTATCGTCGGGGGCAATAAGGTGTATCTGCACATCTTCTTGCGCCTTCGTCCGCGTGTTTCTACCATCAACTACATCGGCCTGAAAAAGTCGGAACGCACCGACATGGAAGAGAAGTTGGGCCTGCTGAAGGGTGCACAAATCACCCCAAACATGATCGACCGCGCCAAAATCTTGGCTAAAAAATACTTCGACGACAAGGGCTTCAAGAACGCCGACATACAAATTAATCAGCGCGACGACGTGTCGAACAAAAACCAGGTTATCCTTGACGTGATTATCGACAAGAAGCAAAAAATGCGCGTGCGCCGCATCATCCTTGAAGGCAACAAAGAGCTGTCGAACCTGAAAATCAAGGGCGGACTGTTCCGCAAAGGTGCCTTCTCAAAAACACACGAGGCAGGAAAGCTCAGCACCTTCTTGAAAGCCAAGAAGTTTACACCCGAGCGCTGGAAAACAGATAAGCAGAACCTTATCGACAAGTATAACGAATATGGCTACCGCGACGCCACCATCATTGAAGACAGCGTATGGAACGCCGACGACAAGCACGTAAACATATATTTAAAGATTGACGAGGGTAAGAAATACTACCTGCGCAACATCACATGGGTGGGTAACACCATCTATCCCTCCGACTATCTGGCACAGGTGCTGGGCATGAAGAGGGGCGACGTGTATAACCAAAAGCTCATGAACAAACGTCTGACCGAAGACGACGATGCCGTGGGCAACAACTACTGGAACAACGGTTACCTCTTCTACTCGCTGCAGCCTACCGAGGTGAACATCGTGGGCGACAGCATCGACCTCGAAATGCGTATTCAAGAGGGCACACAGGCACACATCAACCACGTGCGCATCAACGGTAACGACCGCTTGTATGAAAACGTGGTACGACGCGAGCTGCGTACCAAGCCCGGCGACCTCTTCTCAAAAGAGGCACTGCAACGTTCGGCGCGCGAGTTGGCGTCAATGGGACACTTCGACCCTGAAAAGGTGAACCCCGACGTGAAGCCCGACCCCGAAAACGGTACCGTAGACATCAACTGGAACCTTGAACAAAAATCGAACGACCAGATTGAGTTCTCACTGGGATGGGGACAGACAGGTGTGATAGGACGTGTGGGATTGAAGCTCAACAACTTCTCTATGCGTAACCTCTTCAACAAGAACAAAGAGCACCGTGGCATCATGCCTATCGGCGATGGCGAGGTAATGCAGCTGGGCGTGCAAACCAACGGTACCTACTACCAGTCGTACAACGCATCGTATAGCACCAACTGGTTTGGTGGAAAACGACCCATACAGTTCTCAGTAGGCGCTTACTATTCAAAGCAGACCGACGTGTCAAGCAACTACTACAACAACGGTTATTATAACAACTATTACAACTATCTGTACGGATACGGCAATTATAGCTATAATAACTATGAGAACTATTACGACCCCGACAAGTATGTCAAGATGTTTGGCGTAAACGTAGGATGGGGTAAACGTCTGCGCTGGCCCGACGACTACTTCCAGCTCTCGCTCATGCTGTCGTACACACGATACATGCTGAAAAACTGGCAGTACTTCCTTATGACCAACGGCAACTCGAACAACCTCAACCTGAGCATCTCGCTCAGCCGTACCTCTACCGACAACCAGATGTTCCCACGCCGCGGATCCGACTTCCTGTTCTCGGTAACACTCACCCCGCCATGGTCAAAGTGGGATAACAAAAACTATAAGGACCTGGCCAACAACCGCTACTCGAGCACCTACGAGCGCGAACAGCAAGAGAAATACCGCTGGGTAGAATATCATAAATGGAAGTTCAAGGCAAGAACCTACACCGCGCTGTCGGGCGGACAGAAATGCTTCGTGCTCATGACACGCGTCGAGATGGGATTGCTGGGCACATACAATAAATATAAGAAGTCGCCCTTCGAAACATACTATGTGGGTGGCGACGGTATGTCGGGCTACTCAACAGGCTATGCCGAAGAAACCATCGGATTGCGTGGTTACGAAAACGGATCGCTCACACCTTACGGATACGAGGGCTACGCCTACGACCGCATGACACTCGAGCTGCGATACCCATTCCTCTTGGGCAACACCACCATCTACGGCCTCTCATTCGTCGAGGCTGGTAACGCATGGAACGACACCAAGAAGTTTAACCCCTTCGACATGAAGCGTTCAGCAGGTATCGGTGTGCGCATCTTCCTCCCCATGGTGGGTATGATGGGTATCGACTGGGCCTACGGCTTCGACAAGGTGTTTGGAACAAAGGGTGGAAGCAACTTCCACTTCATCCTTGGACAAGAATTCTAACAAACAGCCCCTCTCCCCACACCGCCTCTCATAAAGGGGCGGCACGAGGTGGGCCTCAACAAACAAACAGAGTATGAAACGATTTCTTCTTTTAGCCGTCATCGCTGTTTCGGCAGTGCTCACGGCCAGCGCACAAAAGTTTGCGCTGCTCGACATGGAGTATATCCTCAAAAACATACCCGCCTACGAGCGTGCCAACGAGCAGCTCAACCAGGTATCGAAGAAATGGCAGGCCGAGGTCGAGGCCCTCAACACCGAGGCCACCACAATGTATAAAAACTATCAAAACGAACTGGTGTTTCTCTCGCAAGAACAAAAGAAGGCACGACAAGAGGCCATCATGAAGAAAGAGAAAGATGCCTCTGACCTGAAACGCAAATACTTCGGCCCCGAGGGCGAGCTCTTCAAGAAGCGCGAAAGCCTCATGTCGCCCATACAAGACGAGATATACAACACCGTAAAAGAAATTGCCGAACTGCGTGGCTATTCGCTGGTGCTCGACCGCGCCTCTGAAGCCGCTGGCATCATCTACGGCTCTCCCAAGATAGACATCTCTAACGAGGTGCTGCAAAAGCTGGGATATAATTAAGGGAAAAGGGAAAAGTAGAGTGAAAAGTGAAGAGTGAAAAATCCTATTGCTTTGCCGCTCTCGTGAGCTTTCACCCTCCTGTTCTCCTCCAGTCTCCAAGGCTTAGTAAGGCTTAGAAAGGCTTAGTAAGGCTTATCACCCTCAGTCCCCTCGGCTTAGAAAGGCTTAGCAAGGCTTAGTGAGGCTTATCATCCTCTGGCTTAGCAAGGCCCCCTCAAAAAAAAGAAATAATAACAATAAAAAAAATATACAAAATGAAAAAACTTTTTATGATGCTGATGCTGTTAGCCCCTCTGGCAACATTCGCACAGCAGAAATTCGGACACATCAACGCACAGGAAGTAATGGCATCAATGCCTGAGTTTATCAAAGTTCGTGGCGAGATAGAAGCTACTGCCAAGCAGTATGAAAACGACCTGAAGGCTATGCAGGACGAGCTCCAGCGCAAAGCACAAGAGTATGATAAGAGCAAGTCGACCATGAACGAGACCAAGCAGAAGGAAACCGAGCAAACACTCATGGATCTGCAGCAGAAAATTCAGCAGGCTTACCAAGACAACTCACAGGCTCTGCAGAAGGCTCAGCAAGAGAAGATGGCTCCCATCACACAGCGCCTCGTCAACGCTATCCAGGCAGTAGGCAAAGCAGGTGGCTATGTTTACATCATGGACACACAGATGGGCATCCCCTACGTTAGCGAAACCCTGAGCAAGGATGTTACCGCTGAGGTGAAAGCCGAACTGAACAAGCCCAGCGCCGCCAAGAAAAAGTAAAGCACTTGTCGGTAACGGCTCCTTGCCACACGACATATAACGTGCCGAAGAGCCCAGCGCCCTCCGGCACGTTTTTGTATAATAACCCACAAAACCCCTACGCATCATGAAAAAGAACATACTCATGCTGTTGGCCCTCGCCTCATGCGCACTGCCCATGACGGCACAAACCGAGACGTTGCAGCAAGTTATCAACACACTCAACGCCAATGCTGCCAGCCAAAACGCCAGCACTAACACCGCCACACAAGACACGCAGAGCACCCACACCACGGCACAAACCTTCGTGTTCCGCTACGGATTTGTCAACACCGACTCGGTGCTGCACGCCATGCCCGAATATGCTATGGCACAACGCTCACTCACCGCGCTACGTCAGAAATACGACCGCGAGATGAAGCGTTCAGAAGACGACTTCAACATCAAGTATGAAAGTTTTCTCGACCAGCAGCGCGACCTCGTGCCCTCTATCCTTCACAAGCGTCAGGCCGAACTGCAAGACATGATGGAGAAGAACATCGCCTTCAAGACTGAAGCACGCCGACTGCTGGCTCAGGCCGAGGCCGACGCTATGGCACCCTTGCGCGAGCAGATAAACGAACTGCTGCAACAGGTAGCAAAAGACATGCAGCTGGCCTTCGTGCTGAACACGGGCTCCGACGCATGCCCTTATGTAAACCCCACCATGAGTGTCGACATCACCGACACCCTTATCGACTTGCTAAAAAAGCGTAGATAAAAAAAAACAGCACCATGACATTACCACAAGCACCAGGCCCCATCGGCGTCTTCGACTCTGGCTACGGCGGACTCACCATTCTGCACGGCATACGCCAGCTCTTGCCGCAATACGACTATCTATACCTCGGCGACAACGCCCGCGCCCCCTACGGTTCGCGCTCCTTCGAGGTGGTATATCAGTTTACGCGTCAGGCAGTGCTCAAGCTCTTCGCCATGGGTTGCCACCTCGTGGTGATAGGGTGCAACACAGCGTCGGCCAAGGCGTTGCGCAGCATACAGCAGCGCGACCTGCCTGACTGGGACCCCTCACGACGTGTGCTGGGCATCATTCGCCCCACAGCCGAGAGCATCGGCCAGCTCACACTCTCACGTCATGTGGGCATCCTTGCCACCGAGGGCACCATTCGTTCAAACAGTTACGAAATGGAGATAGGCAAGCTCTTCCCCGATATTAAGGTTACAGGACAGCCATGCCCCCTGTGGGCCGCCATTGTCGAGGCCAACGAGGCCGACAGCCCCGGTGCCGACTATTTTGTAAAGAAGCGCATCGACCAGCTCATGCGTCGCGACCCACTTATCGACACCATCATCCTTGGCTGCACCCACTATCCGCTGCTTATGAACAGCATTGTGCGAAATGTGCCCGATGGTGTGCGTGTCATGCCCCAAGGCACCTATGTGGCCGATAGCCTCAACAGCTATCTACAGCGCCACCCCGACATCGAGGCCAACATTACGCGTGGTGGCCAGTGCCACTACCTCACCACCGAGAGCGAAGACCGCTTTGCCGAAAGTGCACAGATATTCTTGCACGAAAAGATAAACGTAACACACGTTGAATTGTAACGTAACCAAGGCCTGGAAAGACTCAGTAATGAACGCAAAATTAAGAGGAACCCTCTGCGGCATCATTGCCGCTGTGTGCTACGGCACAAACCCCTTAGGGGCGCTACCCCTGTATGCCGATGGCATCAACGCCTGTTCGGTATTGTTTTATCGCTTTACCACCGCTGTGCTCATGCTGGCCGTGCTCATGCTGGTGCAGCGCAAGAGTTTTGCCGTTAGTGGGCGCGAGTTGATGATATTAGCTGGTCTGGGCATACTGTTTGCCTCGTCGTCGTTGTCGCTGTTCTTCAGCTTCTACCTCATCAGTGCAGGCATCGCCTCGACGTTACTCTTCGTCTATCCCGTCATGGTAGCCATCATCATGGCCGTGTGCTTTCACGAGCGCATCACCGTGGCAACGGTGGTTAGCATTGCCCTGTCGCTGGTAGGCATCGCCCTGCTATATCGTGGCGACGATGGCAGCGTGCTCAACCCCAATGGTGTGGCCCTGGTTATGGTGTCGTCGCTCACCTATGCGCTGTATATCATCATCGTCAACAAGTCGACGTTGCGCATGTCGAGCATCAAGCTCACCCTATACGTGCTCATCTTTGCAGCCCTCACCGTTGTGGTAACATCGCTGTTCCAGCCAGTCACACAGCTGCAACTGTTGCACACCCCCCAGCAGTGGGGCTTAGCCTTCATGCTGGGCTTGCTGCCCACCGTTATGTCGTTGGTGCTCATGGTGGTAGCCGTTCACGACATTGGTTCTACGCCCACCGCCATCATCGGAGCCCTCGAGCCCGTCACCGCCGTGGTTATCAGCGTAGCCCTCTTTGGCGAGCTGCTCACCGTTCGCCTCGTCATCGGCATCTTGCTCATCTTGGGCGCCGTAATGCTTATTGTGGCAGGCAAGAACATCCACTTCAACTCGCTCACCCGAGTAGCATCACCCGTAGGAAAAATATTGGTGAAGCTGTGGCGATGGAAACAGTAAGAGGAAAGGCTTAGAAAGGCCTATAAAGGCTTAGTCACCCAAGGCTTAGAAAGGCTTAGAAAGGCCTATACAGGCTTATCAACAATAAAAAAAATAAAAAACAACAAACAATATGCAAGAAACAAGACAAAACCGCATAGCTCGCTTGCTTCAGAAAGAGCTGAGCTTAATATTCCAGCAACAAACCCGTATGATGCACGGTGTGATGGTGAGCGTTACCAAGTGTCGCGTATCGCCCGACCTCAGCATCTGCACCGCCTACCTCAGCATCTTCCCTTCAGAGTGTGGCGACGAGCTGATGAAAAACATCAACGCCAGCGAGAAAACCATACGTTACGAGTTGGGCACCCGCGTGCATAACCAGTTGCGCATCATCCCCGAGCTACGTTTCTTCATCGACGACTCGCTCGACTACATCGAACGCATCGACAACCTGCTGAAGAAATAACCCTGCTACGGAAAACATCTCGCAAGACAAACAACACATATAGTGAAACACATATAGTGAGCATGAATTTTCCTTTCTTCATAGCGCGTCGCTACCTATTTTCGAAGAAGAGCACCAACGCCATCAACATCATATCAGGCATCTCTATGGTGGGCGTGGCCGTAGCCACCATGGCACTGGTCATCGTGCTCAGCGTGTTCAACGGCTTTCACGACCTGGTGGCGTCGTTCTTCACCAATTTCGACCCACAGATAGAGGTGGTGCCCACCCGTGGCAAGTCGGCCCCTGCCGACGACCCCGCCCTCACCACCATCAAAGCCATGCCCGAGGTGCTGGTGGCCACCGAGTGTGTCACCGACCAAGCCCTGGCCTACTATAACGGGCGCCAAGCCATGGTAAACGTGATGGGTGTCGACGACAATTTTGCACAGCTCACCCATATCAACAGCATTTTATATGGGCAGGGCGAGTTTTGCCTTCAGGCCGCCAACCTACAATATGGTGTGCCAGGCATACGCTTGGCCCAAACCCTCGACCTCGGAGCACAGTGGGATGGCTTTCTCACCATCTTTGCCCCCCAGCGCGAGGGCCAGCTCATTGATATGGCCAGCGATGCCGACGGCTTTGTGGCCGACTCGCTGCTATCGCCCGGCGTGGTGTTCTCGGTCAATCAGGCCAAGTACGACCGCGACTACCTCATCACCTCGATAGGCTTTGCCCGCCGCATCTTCCAGATGCAAGGCATGGTAACATCGCTGAAGCTGAAGCTGAAACCCAGCGCCGACCTCGACGCCGTGAAGCAACGTATGCAGCAGGTTTCAGAGGGCCGCTTCCGTGTGCTCGACCGCTTTGAGCAGCAGGCCGACACCTTCCGCATCATGCAGATTGAAAAGGTGCTGGCCTACCTCTTCCTCACCTTCATCCTCTTGGTGGCGTGCTTCAACATCATCGGGTCGTTGTCAATGCTTATCATCGACAAGAAGGCCGACGTGCAAACCCTGCGCAACCTGGGAGCCGACAACCGCACCATTGCCCGCATCTTCCTGTTCGAAGGCCGCATGATATCGGCCATTGGTGCCATCGTAGGCATCTTGTTAGGCTTGCTGCTATGCTGGCTGCAACAGCAGTTCGGACTGGTGTCGATGGGCGAGAGCAGCGGCACCTTTGTGGTGAACGCCTACCCCGTGAGCGTGCATTATGGCGACGTGTTGATAGTGCTCGTCACCGTGCTCGTGGTGGGATGGGTGGCCGCATGGTATCCTGTGAGAAAAAATTTCACCTCATAACCCACCCATAACCCTATATCACATTGCACGATATGAACAAACGCCTTTTTATCATCATCCCCTGTTACAACGAGGAAGAGGTGCTGCCCTGGACACTACAACGCCTCACCACGCTGGTTGAACAGTTGAACGAAACACATCACGTCGACACCACCTTGCTGCTGGTCGATGATGGCAGCCGCGATGCCACCTGGCGCCTCATCAGCGAGGCCGCCGCACGTTACGCTTTTGTGGCCGGACTGAAGTTGGCACACAACGTGGGTCATCAAAACGCGCTGTGGGCGGGCATGGAACAGGCGCTGCCGCTGTGCGATGCTGCCGTGTCGATTGATGCCGACCTGCAAGACAACCCCGACACCATTCTCAGCATGACCGAGCAGTGGCTTCAGGGCACCGACATTGTGTATGGTGTGCGCAAGGAGCGCAAGACCGACACTTGGTTTAAGCGCGTCACCGCCTTAGGCTTCTACCGCGTTATGCAGATGGCCGACCGCAATATGCTATACAACCATGCCGACTTCCGCCTCATGTCGCACCGCGCCCTCGAGGCCCTCATGCAATACCCCGAGCGCAATATGTTCTTGCGCGGCATCGTGCGCCAGTTGGGCTTCAACGAAGGCTTTGTTTATTACGACCGCACGGCACGCACCGCGGGCGAGTCAAAATATCCGTTGCGCAAGATGATCAGCTTCTCTATCGACGGCATCACCTCGTTCTCAACAGGTCCGCTTAAGTTTATCACCTTTGCAGGTCTCACCATGACGCTGGTGGCCCTCTGCATCATCATCTATGCCCTGTACGAGCACATCATAGGCAACACCATCGAGGGCTGGACCTCTATCCTGGTGTCGATGTGGTTCATCGGGGGCGTCATCACCACAGGTGTGGGCATCACAGGCGTTTACATTGGAAAGATATACACCGAGGTGAAACGCCGCCCACGCTACTTTGTTGATAAAACACTGAATATGCATATTAAATGAAAAAGATATCTACAACCCTCCTGCTGCTCATCATAGCAGTGCTCTGCCACGCACAGATGGCTGAACCCGTGAAGTTCACGGCACAACTGAAGACCAACGGCACGGCCGAGGCCGAGATTGTGTTCACCGGAAAAATTGACGACGGATGGCACGTCTACTCTACCCAATTGGGACAATCAGGACCCATCGAGGCATCGCTCACCGCCACCACCACCGATGGCATACAGCTGGTGGGCAAGCTCACCCCTCGTGGCAAAGAAATCAACAAGTATGACAATATGTTTGGCATGACGGTGCGCTACTTTGAGCACACAGCCACCTTTGTGCAAAAGGTGCGCTTCACCAAAGAGCAGTATCACCTTGAGTGCGCACTCGAGTATGGTGCTTGCAGCGACCAAACATGTATGCCACCCGCCGAGGTTACACTCAGCCGCAAAGGCAAGGCGCCCGCCTTCATAGCAGCCAAGGGCAACGAGGCAACAAAAGCCGACGAAGCCACAAAAGCCGACGAGGCCACACGCCCCGACGCCGCAGCCAACATCGACCCCGCCTTCAGCGTGATGCCCAACGACGATGCTGCCGCCACCACCACCGACAGCGCGGCCACCGCTGCTGCCGCCAACCTCACCCCCACTGAACAACAGGCGCTGTGGCAGCCCGTCATCAATCAGCTGAAAGGCTACGACACGCCCGTCAGCAACTCGTTGCTATACATCTTCCTGGCAGGCTTGCTGGGAGGTTTCCTCGCGCTGTTCACCCCCTGTGTGTGGCCCATCATCCCCATGACCGTGAGCTTCTTCCTCAAGCGCAGCGACGACCGCCGCAAGGCCATCCGCTCGGCCATGATCTATGGCGCCAGCATCGTCGTCATCTACGTCACGCTGGGCCTGGCCGTCACCCTCATCTTCGGTGCCAGCTCGCTCAACGCCCTCAGCACCAACGCGGTGTTCAACCTCATCTTCTGCGCCATGCTGGTGGCCTTCGCCGCCTCGTTCTTTGGCGCCTTCGACATCACGCTGCCCTCGTCGTGGAGCAATAAAATCAATTCGGCCAGCTCATCAACCACGGGCATGGTCAGCATCTTCTTCATGGCCTTCACCCTCACGCTGGTGTCGTTCTCATGCACAGGCCCCATCATTGGCTTCCTGCTCGTGGCCGTCAGCACACAGGGCGAAATTGTGGCGCCCGCCGTCGGCATGTTGGGCTTCGCCCTGGCATTGGCCATACCCTTCACGCTCTTTGCCCTGTTCCCCTCACTGCTGAAGTCGGCACCCAAGTCTGGCGGATGGATGAACGTGGTAAAGGTGACCTTAGGATTTGTCGAGTTGGCCTTCGCCCTGAAGTTTCTGTCGGTGGCCGACCTGGCCTACGGCTGGCACATCCTTGACCGCGAAACCTTCCTGGCCTTATGGATAGCGCTGTTCTCGCTGCTCGGCCTCTATCTGCTGGGCATGTTCCACTTTCCACACGACGACGAGGGTCGACGCACCAACGTGCCACAGTTCTTCCTCGCCCTCTTCTCGCTGGCCTTCGCCATGTATATGGTGCCGGGCCTATGGGGCGCACCCTTGAAGGCTATCAGCGCCTTCGCACCCCCCATCTCTACGCAAGACTTCAACCTGCATAAGGGCAGCGTACACGCTCGCTTCACCAGCTATGAGGCGGGCATGGCAGCAGCACGTCTCGAGGGCAAACCCGCCCTCATCGACTTTACGGGCTTTGGCTGCGTCAACTGCCGCAAGATGGAGGCCGCCGTATGGACCGACCCCACCGTGGCCACCCTGCTCAACGAAAAGTTTGTGCTCATCTCGCTCTATGTCGACGACAAGACGCCGCTCGCACAGCCCATCACCGTGACCGAGAATGGTCAGCAGCGCATCTTGAAAACCGTGGGCGACAAGTGGAGCTACCTGCAACGCCATAAGTTTGGCGCTAACACGCAACCCTTCTACGTGCCCGTAAACGCCAAGGGCATGCCCTTAGCTGGCAGCCGCTCCTACGACGAAGACGTTAACGCCTATGTGAAGTATCTGGAGGAAGCAATAGAAAAAGGGAAAAATTAAGGGAAAAGTGAAAAGTGAAAAATCCTATAGCTTTGCGGCTCTCGTTAGCAGGCTATAGCTTTGCCGCTCTCAAGCCCTCTAATCCCCTCGGCTTAGAAAGGCCTATAGAGGCTTAGAAAGGCTTATCACCCTCCTGGCTTAGAAAGGCCACCCCGCCCAAAGGGCCCATACAGGCTTAAAAAAAACAAAAAAACAAAAACAATATGTCAACAATCAACGAAAAGCAAGACGAAGTAATAGAAGAGTTTGAAGGCTTCACCGACTGGATGGATAAATATCAAATGCTCATCGACCTGGGCAACGACCTCGAACCCCTCGACGCAAAATATAAAACCGAGCAAAACCTCATCGATGGCTGCCAAAGTCGGGTGTGGCTGCAGGCCGACTACAAAGATGGGCTGCTCTACTTCACCGCCGACAGCGACGCCCTCATCACCAAGGGCATCATCGCACTGCTCATCGAGGTGCTCAGCGCACAGACGCCTAAAGATATCGCCGATGCCGACCTCTACTTCATCGACCGCATAGGTCTGCGCGACCACCTGTCGCCCACACGCTCTAACGGTCTGCTGGCCATGGTAAAGCAGATTAAGATGTATGCCGTGGCGTATGGGATGAAGAAATAAAAAGCCCCACAGCCCCTCCCCCGCGCCGCGCATAGCGCGGCTTCCCCCTCCCCTTATGGAGGGGAGTGATGTGCCTTGCCGCTTCAATATTCAATAATAGTGCAAACTAAAAGGTGCGACATCAGCAAGACGAAATAGAGCATACTTCAAGTAGGACGGTGGTCTCCGTGCCCCGTCCTCCAACAAGTAAACTTTCGCCAAAAAACAGCGATAATGTTTTTTCTGTTTATCACCGCTTACCCTTTCGGTGACACGAATGTGTCGCGGTAGGTGCAAAGTGGGCGTGTGGTGAGAGCTTGCTCTCGGCCACACGCCCACTTTGTGCATACCAAGCCGTGAGGCCGAAAGGGTATGCGGAGGTTTTTTATGTTTTTGTCTAAGAGTCTTAAAACAAACTTTTGGGGTGCTGGAGGACGGGGCGCGGAGACCACCGTCCTACTATGGTTTGCCTCGCCAATCACATGAATTCTTCACTTAACTACGCCCCGTCCTCCTACAACAAGCAAGGGTATTCACTCCCCTCTCCCGCTCGACCTTTGGTCGCTTGCCAGAGCAAGAACGGGGAGGGGGTGGGGCTTATACATTATTCGCCCCACAGGTAACCATCAGTGTCGGGCGTCAGGCCCTCTTCTTCCAGTTCTTCTACAGTATGGGGTTGTTTTCTGTTTATTGTTAACGAAGTTTGGGTAAGGAGGGTGTGCGACTGTATCTGCACCACCTCAATCACAGGTTTTTGATAATATCTTTTGTTCATATAGTTTCATTTTTAGTTTCGCATGTCTTCGACAAGCGAAACAGTTAATAAAGAGACAAGATACGAGTGACAAGGAGATTTGCCTTGATGATCGCTGTTTATAAGACTAAAACAAACAAGGGTAATCTCCTTGTCTACTTGTCAACTCGTCAACTCGTCTACTTGTCAATAACCACCTTCTTCACTCTCTTTCCTACCTTTACGATGTTGATTCCCTTTTGCAGACCCTCAACACGTCTTCCCTTCAGGTCATAATATTCGGCCGAGGGGTTGTTCAGCCAGTCAATTACTTCTGCCGATTCGATACCCGTAGCCTCATCGTCGATGCCGATGCTCAGCACGTCGGCCCGCTTGCTGCCCGCCGTAGTTTCAGGCTGCAGATAGGCACGGAAGCCAGCCACCTTTACGCCAGTGGCTGCCCCCTTGTAGTATTCAACCAGTCGGAACTGGTTTTTGGCTATGAAGTAGCAATCGTCGGTAAGCTCGGTTGTGGAAAACGTGCCCTTCAGGGGGTTAGCATTATCGTTAGAAGGGGCCGTAGACATCATGGCATGTTCTGAATAAATGCTAATGTCCTCTTGACTGTCATCTTTCTTACGCACCACAAGCGGTGTGCCAGCAGGTATATATCCACGCGGTATCTCGGTGAGCAGCACCTTATCGTCTTCCATCGTTTCAATTTTGTAGAAGAGGCACGTGTTTCTGTCCGACGACTTGATAAAATAGGGCAGGCAGAGCGTTCCCCACGTCGATGCCATAGGTCGGGTGTAGGTGCCATCTTGCACATTGCACGCTTCGTAAAGCTCAAACGCCTTATCGTCAGACAATGTCAGCCCATAAACTGTCAGCGGTGAGCCTGTAGCACCGATAATGTCAGGGCCATTCATTCCCACCTTCTTGGTAAAGTAGCCATCGGTATAGTTGGCTCGTGCCATTTCTTTTTCTTGTATATCAGCAAAGGCAGTGGCGCCCTTTAGGTTGTTACAGTCGCGAAACATGTTAGTGCTGCTTTTCACCATGAAGGTAGAGAAGCTGTCGCTGACGTAGATGGTTTTCAGACTTTGGCAATATTCAAACAAACTGCTCATGTCAGTAACCCACTTAGTGTCGAAGCTTGAGAGGTCGAGCGATTCGAGCGCATCGCAGTTTTTAAACACCTGATCAAGCGCCTTCACGCCAGACGTGTTAAAGCCAGATAAGTCGAGCTGAACTATTTTATTACACTCATAGAACATTCGGCTCATGTTTGTCAGGTCGTTGGTTTTAAAGCTTGAGAGGTTGAGCGTCTCCAGATTTTTACAGTAACCAAACATATCAGCCATATTCTTCACCTTCTCTGTATTAAAGCCCGAGAGGTCGAGCGCGCGCAGCTGCTCACACTTATAGAACATATAATCCATGCTGGTTACATCAGAAGTGTTGAGGTTTTCAAGGCCCTCGATGCTGGTTAGGTTGGTGCAAGAACCAAACCACAGCGAGCATGTGGTGGGACGCGCATCTCTAAAGTTGCGTTTAAACACCACCGTCTTGATGTCGGCCGACTTTGTTTGGTACCAGCCTGGGGTGTCGCCCGCCTCGTTCAAGAAATAGTCGGTATCGGCATCGGTCTTGGCGCTGCTGCACTGAAAGGTGAGCGTGCCCGTAGCCGCATCAAATCGTACCCAAGCGGGTGCCACCGTAAAATACCCCCCCCTCACCGATATGCGCATGGGTTTTACCAGAACCAGACATATCGAAATTTTTTAACTTCGTACAATTTGAAAACATATAAGAATCATTCTTCACGTTATCGGTAGTGAAGGCCGAGCTTGCATAAATGGTTTCAAGAGCAGAGCATCCGCCAAACATATTGATCATCTCTGTGGTTTTGCTCGTGTCAAACGAGGAGAGGTCGATTGTTTTCAGCGCAAAACAACCAGTAAACATAAAACTGGTATTCAAAATTTCTTTTGAATTGAAACTACTGAGGTCGAGGGTTGTGAGGCTTTTGCAATACTGAAACATATATCCATAATTTGATATATTTTCAGTATTGAAACTGCTGAGGTCGAGGGCTGTGAGGCTCTCACAATCGCTAAACATAGACCCCATAAAGGTGACCTTACTGGTGTTGAAACTTGACAAATTGAGCGATTTGAGGCTTTTACAATAATAAAACATATTACTCATGCTTGTTACGTTCTCAGTATTAAAGGTGCTCAAATCGAGGGCTTCAAGACTCTCACAATTGCTAAACATATATTGCATATTTGTTACTTGAGAGGTATTAAGATACTCAAGATGTGTGATGGTTGTCAAACCCTTAAATCCCGAAAACCACCAAGAACAATCCTTGATACGGGCATCTTTGAAGCTGGGATCAAATACCACTGTTTTAATCTTTGCTAACTTATTATAATCACAATCATAACGCCAATAAGGTGTATCATTCGAAGGAATTGTGAAGTCGCCCTTCTGCCAGTTATCATCATAATAGATTGTTAACGTTTGGGTGTCGGTGTTCAGTCGGCCGTACATGGTTCTACGGGCTAATGCCGTTAGTGGCTGAAAGAGCATGAGCATAAGCAAGAGAGGCAAGACGCTACGACGCAGCATAGCCTCAACAATCATAGATTTGTAAGAACAGTTTTGTTTCATTGTTTATTTTGTTGTTAGTTATGGCGGGGAGGTTGGATTTAGGGAGGAAGTTAGCGGGAGTTAAAAGGAAGTTAACTCGCTTCGCGAGTGAAGGTAACGGACGTATGCCTTGCTGGTTTCTGATTATTGACGTGGGTCATATAGATTTCAGATTACAGACGTGAGCCCTTGCTGGTTTCTGATTACAGACGTGTGTCCCAACAGCAGAGGAACAAGACTATTCATCGTAACTTCGGTTAACTCCTTAACGTATTGCTGAATTTCGGAAACAAAGATATAAAAAACAAGAATAATAAGGTGTAGCTTTCCTACCCCCAAGTGTAGCTTTCCTATGCTTTAGGTGTAGCTTTCCTATGTTTTAGTGTAGCTTTCCTATGTTTTTAGTGGGAAAGCTACAGCTTATAAAGAGAAAAACAACAGATAACGAGCCGCAACACCAGCAAGATAAACAGAGCATACAGCCCCACCCCCATCCCCTCTCCAACGGGGGTGGGGCTGTTTATTTGGGTGTTGGAGGACGGGGCACGGAGACCACCGTCCTACTATGGTTAGCCTCGCCCAGCACATAAATTCTTCATGTGTGAAACAATTCGCAACTACTATTTTCATTCAAATTTTCTATAATCAAAGTTTTTTACAAATATTTTTGCATACCTTTGTAATGATAAGAAATAAATATATAATAATATTGAGTGTAGAGTAGTTCTTCAAGCTGAGCTTGATACCTTCTTCACCCTTCTCTAATTACTTATGAAATTTGACATACACACATTTATTGGCGAAACTACTGCCTATGACAAGAAGCAACAAATAGAAGCCAAGCGACCCAAAAGCTGGCTCAAAAGTGTATCTGCCTTTGCTAATGGCGAAGGTGGCACACTTATCTTTGGTATCAGTGATGATAACCAAGTTATCGGACTTGTAAATGCTGAACAAGATGCAGAACTCATCAGCGAAGCCATCAAAACAAAACTTGATCCCATTCCAAATATCAAGTTAGAATTTCAAGATTTCAATGGCAAAAAACTAATTTTATTGCATATCGCTTCAGGTCACGATACCCCTTATTATTATATCGGTGATAAACAACGTGTCGCCTTTATTCGTATAGGAAACGAATCAGTTGTAGCAGACCGACTTCAATTGAGAGAGCTCGTTCTCAAAGGCACGGGCCGAAACTACGACAGCCTTGCAGCACCATACAGATTTGAAGATATGGCATTTACCAAGTTAAAATCTGTTCACTTCAAACGTTTGGGACGCTCTTTTGATAATTCCGAATTTACATCATGGGGCATTATTGATATACAAGGGCATCTGACCAACGCTGGTGCACTAATAGCAGATGATTCCCCTATTCACCAATCAAGAATTTTCTGTACAAGATGGAATGGCCTTGATATGACAAGTGGCTTAGGCGAAGCTTTGGATGATGCAGAGTTTGAAGGAAGTGTCATCGGTCAATTGCAGGAGGCGGTAGCATTTGTCAAAAATAATTCACACAAGAAATGGTGGAAAGAAGCGACTTACAGAGAAGAACTTCCCGATTATCCTGAACGAGCTGTAACAGAGGTAATAAGTAACGCCATTATTCATCGTAATTACTTAGAACTTGGTAGCGAGATACACATTGACATATATGATAACCGAATGGAAGTATATTCACCAGGAGGTATGATGGACGGAAGTCTCATTCAACACCTTAATCCCATGAATGTACCTTCAAAGCGACGTAATCCCCTTCTTGCAGATTTCTTCAATCGCCTTAATCTAATGGAGCGTAGAGGAAGTGGCATGAAGAAAATTGTCAAGGAATATAAACATTTTGAAAAAGTATCTGGTTATAAAGCCCCTGAATTCAAATCGAACTCAGGAGAGTTTCATGTAACGTTATGGAATCTCAACTATATTTCTAAAGACACAGAACAGTTCGCCAACTCAGAAAAACAGTTCGCCAACTCAGAAAAACAGTTCGCCAACTCGGAAAAACAGTTCGCCAATGACAAGAAAGAGGAGACGAAAGTAGTAGTCAAACAAAGAAAAGAGTTTGTAAAAGCGAAAAGAGCTATTTATAAACTCATATCATCCAATCCAAAGACGACTACTGTAGAAATGGCAACAACATTAAACATATCAACACGTCAAGTACAAAAATATCTCAAACGATTGACAGAGCAAAACCTAATTGTAAAAGAGGGCAACAGAATTAATGGTTTATGGAAAATTCTTGATAAAGAATATACAGATTTCTTTGAACACATATAAAACACTTTTTGCATATTTATGCAATATCAAGATGACGCGACGAAAGGCATGAAATTACGGTTTGAAAGCATGGGTTTTAGCGTGTGAAACCAAGGGTTTCAGGGGCTGATATCAATGGTTTCAGGACGTAAAACCCTTGATATCTCAAACGAGGGGTGTCAAGAAGATCAACTGAAAATTATCGTCCCCTTTTTTCTTTAAACCGTAAGATTTTTAACAAATGTTTCGTTAAAAATCATCCCTACACTGCAATGAATATTTATACAGCATGATGAATATTTATACAGCATGATGAATATTTATACCGTGTTATGAATAGTTATGCACAATTGTGTATAGTTATCCACACTTATCATTATATATTCGCGCTTCTGAAAGCATATTGCACTCTTAAAGTAGGACGGTGGTCTCCGTGCCCCGTCCTCCAACAAGAAGCGAGGGTATTCACTCCCCTCTCCAACGGGGAGGGGATGGGGGTGGGGCTGTTTCTTTGGTTGCTGGAGGACGGGGCACGGAGACCACCGTCCTACTATGATTTGCCTCGCCAATCACATGAATTCTTCACTTTTCACATAAATATACCCCATCCTACTATGATTAGCCAGGCCATTCACTCCCCTCCATAAGGGGAGGGGGAAGCCGCGCTCCGCGCGGCGCGGGGGAGGGGCTTGGGCTTGGGCTCGGGAGGGGCTTGGGCTTTACACCTTCTTAGGCAGCACCAAGTTCAGCACCACGGCCAGCAGGAACACCACGGCCACACAGTTTTCGGCAAACACCGTGCGCACGATGTCGGGGAAGATGGCGAACATTTCTGTAGCCTGAGTGAAGCCCAGTCCGATGCTGAGCGACAGACTCACGATAACCATGTTGCGCTGCGAGAAGCCCGCACGTGCCATCATGCCGAAGCCCGCAAACAGAATGCTGCCAAACATCATGATGGTGCATCCGCCCAGCACTGCCTGCGGAATGGTGGTGAGGGCAGCTCCGATGATGGGGAACACGCCACCAATGATCATCACCACGGCTCCCACGCCAATGGTGAAGCGGTTGACCACGCCCGATATAGAGGCCAGACCCACGTTTTGGCTAAACGAGGTGATGGGTGTGCAGCCAAAGATGCCCGACACGGTGCTGACGAAGCCATCGCAGCAGATGGCCGACCCCATCTCGCGCTCCTTGGGGTCGCGGTGTAAGGCGCTGTTACACAGAGCTGATGTGTCGCCAATGGTCTCGGTGGCCGACACCAGATATACCGCCACTACCGACAGGATGGCGCCCAGGTTAAACTCGGGGGTGAAGGGCATGAGGCGAGGTAGCGCAATGAACGAGAGCGACGACAGGCCGCTAAAGCTGACCATGCCCATGCAGCAGGCCAGCACATAGCCCACCACGAGGCCCACGAGCACCGACAGCGACCGCAAGAAGCCCTTGGCAAACACCTGGCACAGCAGGCAGGCCAGCAGCGTGATGGTGCCCACAATCCAGTTGTTCAGGCTACCAAAGTCGGGTGCTCCCTGTCCGCCCGCAAACGAGTTGGCGCCGATGGGCAGCAGCGAGAAGCCGATGGCCGTTACCACTGTGGCCGACACCACATGCGGTATGAGGCGTATCCAGTATTTCACGAACAGGCCCAGCAGACCTTCTACCAGTCCGCCCACGATGACGGCGCCCACCAGTGTGCCCATGCCATAGGCTCCAGCAATGCTGATGGCCAGCGACAAGAAGGTGAACGAGATGCCCATGACGATGGGCAGACGCGAGCCCACGCGCCAGATGGGGAACAGCTGCACCAGGGTTCCGATGCCCGCTATCACCATACAGTTTTGTATCAGTGCAGCGCTCATGGCGCTGTCGAGGCCCACGGCGGCCGCCAATATCATAATGGGTGTGATGTTACTCACAAACATGGCCAACACATGTTGCAGGCCGAAGGGCAACGCTTTAGCCAACGGCACGCGGCCGTCGAGCTGGTACAGGTTTTCTATAGATGCTTTCATCAAAAAAAAAGATTTATTTTTGGTAGACAAAGATAATGCAAACCGAGAGTAGAGATGCAAGCTTGCTTGCAAGCTATGCCGAGGTGCAGCTTATCTTATGCAAAGATACAACAAAAAGTTGAAAATCAGTAATAATTGAAGCAAAATAGTTGAAAATGACTGAATTATGTCGGTGGATGGGGCTTTCCATAAAGACATCAGAAGACAGAAAAATGCCAGTCTAAGACAGACTTTCGTTACTATAACGTTACTGTTTTTTGATGATAATGAATGGGCGAAAATCACAGAATTAAGAGGCAAAAGTATCTAATAATTAGAAGATTGCCAAGAAAACTCGGAAGATTCTTTTATGCATGATTCTAATGCTTTGATTCGCTTGGATTTGCAAATGGGATAATGACTCTGTACATAGTATTTTTGCAAACAGTTAAAAAAGTAGAAAGTTATGAGCAGATCAACATTCAGAGTATTATTCTATCTGAAGCGTAATGCGCCAAAGAAGAACGGACTGATTCCAGTCATGTGCCGTATTACGGTAAACGGCAAGATTTCACAGTTCAGCTGTAAGTTGGACGTGGATGAGAAAATGTGGAGCGTGGAACTTGGTCGCATGAGTGGACGAAGCATCGTTGCGCAAGAGACCAACCGAAAGCTGGACAAGATTCTTGTCGGCATCAATAAGGCTTATCAAGATGTATGTGATAAGGATAGCTATGTCACAGCAGAGAAAGTGCGTAATTCCTATCTTGGTATGGGGATGAACCACAAGACCCTTCTTGCAGTATTCCGTAAGCACAACGAAGACTATGCCAAGCTTGTTGGCAAGATGAAAAGCCAGCGTAGCTATTGGAAATACAGAGTGGTTTACAAGCATCTGGAGGAGTTTATCAAACAGCGTTATAAGATGGAAGACATTGCGCTTAAAGAACTCACCCCTGCATTCATCACCGATTTCGAAGTTTTTTTGCGAATAGAGAAAGGTCACTGCACCAATACTGTATGGTCGTATATGATGCCTTTCAGAAGCATCATATTTATGGCTATCAACAACGGTTGGCTTGCACGTGATCCATTCTATGCCTATCACATCAGTAAGGAGGAAACAAAGCGAGGTTTCCTGACAATGGAGGAAATAACAAAGTTGATCAACGGACAGTTTACCAAAAAGAAATACGAACTTGTCCGTGACCTATTCGTTTTCTGTTGCTTCACCGGACTGAGCTGGACAGACATGCGCAATCTGACCAAGAGCAATATTCAGACCTCTTTTGATGGACATGTGTGGATTAAGACATCGCGACAAAAGACAGGCGTGGAAAGTGATATTCGGTTACTTGAAGTAGCCAAGCATATCATTGATAAATATGAAGGATTGGCAAAAGATGACCGTTTATTGCCGGTTCCTGCTTATAGCGTATGCAAATATGATATAAAGCAAGTTGCCAAACAATGTGGTATAGAGAAGAATGTGTCCTGGCACGTGGCTCGTCATAGCTTTGCTACCTCGGTCTGTCTCTCCAATGGTGTGCCTATTGAGACACTCTCCAAGATGATGGGACACACAAGCATCAGAAGTACGCAAATCTATGCCAAGATAACCGCTCAGAAGTTGAGTGACGATATGGAAAAATTGTCACAGCGCATACAATCTGTCGAAAATATCATTTGTCAAACCATCTAATTTAATCAGCAGTATGAAAAGAAACATTATAAAGGTGAGCGACTACTCTGTCACACTCACTGGCAATAATATCTGGATGACATATTGGGAGATAGCAGAAGCATTCAATGTCATCCCTGCTTCGGTGAACAGGACAATAAAAAGAATGTTCAAAGAAAATGTCTTTTCTGAGTGTGAACATAGCAAATATATCCGATTGTCAAACGGCAACCATGCCTATGTTTACAGTCTTGATGTAGTGATAGCCATTTCTTTCAAATACAGAACCCATTATACCGATGTGTTCAGAAAATGGCTGACAGACAAAGTAAAGGAGCAGCATCCTCCAGTATTCATCAGTTTTCAGACAAAAGATCTGTATGGTTGCTGATTGTATACTGACAATAGTATAATATAGAAAAGCGGATTGTCTTCCTAAAAAGGAAGCAGTCCGCTTTTCTCGGTTATAGTTCATTTTGGTGGTTACTGTAATTACTTTCCAACAGAGCCTGAATGTCGGATTCCCGATACAGTACTTTACCCCCAATGATAAAATAAGGCAAGATAGCAGCATGTCGGTATTCCTGCAAGGTCCGCTTGCTGATGTGCAGACGGGCTGCAACATCCCTGTCTGTCAGATACATCTCGCCGTTCAACGGGAAATGACTGCATTCAGCTAGCTTGTCAGCCTTTCTCATGCTTTGTCGAATTGTTTTCAATACTTCGACAATAATCTCGTGGTCTTCATTCAATACTGTCTGTATCATACGCGGTCCCCCTCTATTGTGCCTGCACCATGCAATATGAAGTCCTCCACATCAGCAGGCTTGTAATAGAACTTTCTTCCAATCTGAGTGCATGGAAGCAAATCCTTGTCACGCAGACTCTGTAGGGATCGTTTGCTAAGGTTCAGAGCCTTACAGACGTCTTCAGAATCCATCCACTTAGCCAGACTTCCATCTTTAGATTTCTCCATTAGGAAGTCCACCTTTCTCGTCAATGCCTTCACACTCTCCAGAAGCAAATCGAAGGTCTTTCTTTCAATGATTACTATATCCATATTTGTATACTTGTTGATTAACGAGCGCAAAGGTAAATCAGAATCTTGTGATATGGATAAAAACACGGCAATCGTGTTGCTTGTGTCGCCTTAGAAGGACACTCAGAGACAAATTCAATAAAAATCTCACGGTAGTAACGCGTAAGTACCGTGCCCGATAAATTCCTTTGCCGTACTTTTGCAGCGAACAAATACAAAAAGCGTATGGAAATCATAACAATAGATAGCTTGGCGTTCAAGGAACTGACTGGGCAAATAAGAGAAATTGCAGCGTACGTAAGAAAATATGGTACAGCAATCAAAGAAGAGGACAACTCAGGAAAGGAGTACCTTACCAGTGCAGAGGTCTGCGAGATGCTTCATATCAGCAGCCGCACCCTACAGCGCATGAGGGATGCCAAAGTTATAAGCTTTACTTTCGTAGGCAATGCGTGCCGTTTCAGACGGTCAGATATAGAGAAATACCTCAAGGAAAGAGGAACAACATAAAAAATGGAGAAATATGGATACACTTGACAGAACAACATTTGAGAATGGTATGAGACAGCTTATGCAGAGACTTGACAAGCATGAGGCAGTTCTCAATGTCATCAACGAGTCAGGAAGGGATATGATGCAGACCATCCCTAAACTTGAAGATGAACTGCTTGACAACCAAGACCTGTGTCTCATGCTCCATGTGAGCAAGCGTACATTGCAGCGATACCGTAGTAGCGGAATGATCCCTTATCGACTATTGAAGCGTAAGCCGTACTACAAACGCTCCGATGTGGAGGATTTTATCAGAACGTATGCAAGGGAAATAAAGAAAGAAAACGATGGGAACAGAAAAGCCCGCATTTATGTATAACAATTAAAAATTTACAATTATGGTACAAAAGAAAAAGAGTGATGAACAGGACGTGCTGGTAGTC
>OIWS01000389.1_pt1 | contig 59141 bp, 45 predicted proteins | sample 1587611 | NCBI WGS metagenome assembly OIWS01 (sample SAMEA3888919, study PRJEB22519) | human gut metagenome | biome: human gut; feature: human-associated habitat; material: faeces | place: Denmark | collected 2010 | reverse complement strand
TATGCTATCAAGAGGACTTTTTCAGCGGCCTTACCTTGTGAATGGGTGGCAGGCGGCAGCCTGACGGGATGAGCGCAGCGAACCTCCAGAGGCTTCACCCCCGCCGGGGCGCGTCCAAGGGCGACACAAACATCACCATGATTACCTCCGGAGCAAGCTGTCGGGACGCGGCCACGCTTGTTTTCTGGAGGCACTGATTTTCAATGATTTACAAAATAGAGCGTGGAAACGTGGCCTAAAAAAGGCTGCGTTTCCACGCTCTCGTTTAAATGGTATCTGATAATCAGCGAGTTACGAAATGCCCCGTGGCCGCGTCCCGCTGACGATTACTCTGCGATGCGGGCCTTGATGGCTTTGGTCTGCTCCTCGAAACCTGGCTTTTCCAGAAGGGCGAACATGTTCTTCTTGTACGCCTCGACACCCGGCTGGTTGAACGGATTCACACCGAGGGTGTAGGCACTTACGCCACAAGCGAACTCGAAGAAATAGAACAATGCACCGAGAATCTTCTCATTGATCCTCTCGATGGAAATCTCCAGCTGAGGCACACCGCCGTCGATGTGGGCGAGCTTGGTACCGAGCTGTGCCATGGCGTTGCAATGCTCCACGTGCTGGCCTGCAAGGTAGTTGAGCTGGTCCAGATTCTGAGAATCGCTGCCGATAACTACGCTGCGGTTGCTGTTCTCAATATTTACCACGGTCTCGAACATGATACGCGCACCATCCTGAACAAACTGTCCAAGTGAGTGAAGATCAGTGGTATATGTTACAGATGCAGGGAAAATACCTTTGCAGTCCTTGCCCTCTGACTCGCCATAAAGTTGCTTCCACCACTCACCGAGGTACTGGAACTTAGGGCTGAAAGAAACGAGGATTTCCACGCTCTTGCCATACTCGGAGTGAAGAAGATTACGCATTGCAGCATAAACTACGGCAGCATTGTCCTCGGACTTGACGGCGAGAGCCTTCTCCTCTTCCTTGGCACCCTCGAGCATTGCGCGGATGTCGAAACCTGCGAGCACGATCGGCAGGAGACCTACCGGAGTGAGCACTGAGAAACGGCCGCCGACATTGTCAGGAACGACGAATGTCCTGTAGCCCTCCTGTGTGGAGAGGGTCTTGAGCGCGCCCTTGTGAGCGTCGGTCACGGCCACGATACGTGACGCAGCCTCTTTCTGGCCATAAGTCTCCTCCAGGTGCTGCTTTACGATACGGAAAGCGACAGCAGGCTCGGTAGTGGTACCTGACTTGGAGATCACCACGCATGCTGCGTTCCTAACCTGCATAAGATCAATGAGTTCGCTGATATACTCCTCGGAGAGGTTGTTGCCGGCGAAAACGACCTGCGGAACATCCTTGCTGTGAAGTTCCTTGGCGAAACTGTGGGAAAGAGCCTCGATGGCGCATTTCGCACCAAGATATGATCCACCGATACCGATGACGATGACCAGGTCAATGTTCTTTGACTTCCAGTCGTCACGAATATCTTCACAAGCTTTTACCAATGATTCCGGTGTCTCGGACGGGAGATGTTTCCAGCCAAGGAAATCATTTCCGGCACCTTTTTCTGATTCAAGGACATCGAAAGCGGAAAGAGCCTTTTCGACATAAGCCTTATACTCGGCATCTTTCACAAAGGAGGAACATCCTCCGACATTTACTTTTACCATTATCAAGAAAATTTAACAGTTTACAGTTCGTTTTACGAGTCACGCAGGTTACGCGTCACCGCATCTCCGCAAAGTTAGTGTATTTTATGAAATTAGCTGCCGTTTTATAAATTTTTGTCGTACTGGAATAAAAAAACCATGAGGTTTATTATATTTGTATGATGTGAAACAACGTTTATTAAACACAATACAATGAAAGCTTCATTACTAAAACTGACGACTATCGCATTGTCCGTCGTACTGGCGACGCCGCTCGGCGCACAAGACACAGGCTTGACAAGAATCGGAGCGCATCGCGGATTCTGGAATTGCGACGAAACATTGCACACGGAAAATTCCATAGCGTCACTGAAAGCGGCACAGGACAACGGCTTCTGGGGCAGCGAGTTCGACATTCACCTGACATCTGACGACCAGGTCGTGGTACATCACGACGCCAGCATCGAGGAAAACAAGATTCAGAAAAACACCTACGATTTCCTGAAGCAGTTCAAGCTCCATAACGGCGAGAGCATGCCGACACTCGACGAATACTTGGAGCAAGGCGCAAAATGCCCGTCCACCGTGCTGGTTCTTGAGTTCAAGAGCCAATACAGCAAGGAACGTGAGGACAAGATGGTGGACATCACCTTCCGCAAGCTGAAAGAACATGGACTCTATGACCCTGACAAGGTGATTTTCATTTCATTCAGCATGAACATCTGCCAGAAAGTGGCAGCGGAAGCACCGGAATTCACGAACCAGTATCTGAACGGCGACATTGCCCCTGCCGACCTGCACAAAGACGGCATCAACGGCATTGACTATCATTACAGCGCGTTCTACAAGCATCCTGAATGGGTGAAAGAGGCACACGACCTCGGAATGAGCGTGAACGTCTGGACCGTGAACAAGGAGAAAGACATGAAGGCAATGATCGACCTCGGAGTGGACTGCATCACCACCAACGAGCCGCTTACCCTGAGACATCTGCTTGGCTCAAAAGAGCTCAGAATCGCGAAGGCCACATCTGAAAGCCCGAAAGCAAACCCGAAAGCGGAAGTAGTTTTCGGCAATGCCAGATTCACGGTACTCGGCAGCAGGCTGGTCCGCATGGAATGGGCAGAAGACGGCAAATTCGAGGACAGGGCCACGCTGGGCATCGTGAACAGGAACATGCCTGTGCCTCCCTTTACAGTTAAACGTTCAGGCAAAAAGCTGACTATCAAGACGGCAGACCTCACGCTCACCTATACCGGAGACAAGAAATTCGACCACAACAACCTTTTCGTGACATTTACAATGCCGGAGCACACCACGAAGAACGGCGTAAAGAAAGTCACCTGGTATCCCGGTCTTGACGACAGCGCGAATCTCCTCGGAACCGTCAGGACACTTGACGGCTGCGACGGCATCACGACCAGAGAGCCATACGACAAGGGAGTCGTTTCGAGAGACGGATGGGCCATCATCGACGAGTCCGAAAGACAGGTCTTCGTACCGGAAGATACAGACTGGAAAAACTGGGTGGCAAATCGCGAATCCGGTGACAGACAGGACCTTTACATCTTCGCATACGGCCATGACTACAAGTCTGCCGTATCGGATTTCACGAAAATCGGCGGTCAGATTCCCCTGCCTCCCAAATATGCATTCGGATATTGGTGGTGCAGATTCTGGCAGTACTCCGATTTCGAATTCGTGGGACTCGGCAAGGAAATCAGGTCATTGAGCATACCTATCGACGTGATGGTGCTGGACATGGACTGGCACGAGACCTGGACACTCAGGAGAAAGAATTCTCCTAAAGACGAATTCGGCGAGCGCATAGGCTGGACAGGCTACACATGGCAGAAAAAACTGTTCCTCAACCCGGCGAACTGCATGGAGGACCTGCACAATCTCGGCCTGAAAACCACATTGAACCTTCATCCGGCATCAGGCATCCAGCCATACGAAGAGCCGTATGACAGATTCGTAAAAGATTATCTTTCACGCACTTCCGAGTACGACGGGCCTAAAGGCTACATCAATCCAGACGGCAGCAAAGCCCCGGTTCCGTTCCGCATTGACGACGAAAACTGGGCCGATGCCTATTTCAATTCCGTGATTCATCCGTTCGAGAAACAGGGAGTTGATTTCTGGTGGCTTGACTGGCAGCAGTGGAAAGAAAGCAAATATACACAGGGACTCAGCAACACATTCTGGCTGAACCACACATTCTTCAACGACATGGTGCGCCAGACCGAAAGTGAGGGCATATATGCCAGAAGACCAATGATTTACCACCGTTGGGGCGGCATCGGAAGCCATCGTTATCAAATCGGTTTCTCCGGAGACTGCTTCGCATCATGGCAGGTGCTCAGCTACCTTCCATATTTCACTGCCACAGCTTCAAACGTGGGTTACGGCTATTGGGGACATGACATCGGAGGCCACATGCAGCCCAAAGGCGTGAGGGAAACCGACCCGGAACTTTACACCAGATGGCTCCAGTCAGGAGTCTTCACCCCTATCTACAAGACGCACTCTACCAAGGACTTGACCATGGAGAAGCGTTTCTGGATGTTCCCTGATTATTTCGATACGATGCGCGACGCGATAAGGCTCAGATACGACCTCGCACCTTATATATATAACGCAGCCCGCCAGACATACGACACCGGCATCTCAATGTGCCGTCCGATGTATTACGACTACGCCGAGGACAATGAGGCCTACGAGTGGAAGGAAGAATTCATGTTCGGTGACAATATCCTCGCCACCACCGTATGTTCGCCTGTAGACAAGGCCACCGGGCTTGCAAAGCGCGGCATGTGGTTCCCAGAGGGCAATGACTGGTACGATGTCGCTACCGGAACCATGATCAAGGGAGGCCAGAAGGACACTCTTACCTATACCATCAACGAGAATCCATATTACATCAAGGCAGGAGCCATCATCCCTATGGCTGGTGCAAACATCCGGTCACTTCAGGAAAAGAGCAATGAACTCAGGCTTTTCGTAGCTCCGGGCGACGGAAACAGCGCGATTACCTACTACGAGGACGACGGCGTTTCACAGGCATACAAGGAAGAATTCGCTACTACCTCCATCAGCAAAGTATCTGATGCTCAGTCAGTCAAGGTAACAGTCGCCGCCAGGAAAGGCACTTACAATGGCATTGACCCGAACCGCCGCCTCCAGTTCATTTTTGCCGGCGTCTTCGCTCCGGAAAAGGTTTATGTCAATGGAGTGGAGGTTCCTTATTCACGTTTCGCCGTCCACAATGCAGAGGCAGACGGGACCAAAGCCGAGTGGGGCTACAACGGCGCTGACCTCTCCGCTGTCGTTTATCTCCCTGAGTCAGCTGCTTCCGAAGATGTTACCGTAGAGTGCAGGTTCAACGAATATGCTGCATCGCACAGGGAACTTCTGAACGGCAAGAAAGCATTGATGCACAGAATGATGGACATCACACCGGAAACAAAACTGGTATTCGGCAAGTACGTAGACGCATACATGATGCTCCCTGATTCATTCCTCGCGCTGGCGCAGTGTTCAAGTTTCATCAATGAGGATCCGCAGAACGCAGGCAAGTACCTCGAAGCCATCAACACCAAGGCTCTCGTCGACGAGTTCAGCTCCATGGAGAAACTTCCGGCAGACTATGTCGCCAAGATAAAGGCTCAGGTCAATGTAAGATAACAGCGGAAGTTGCTATTTGCGATTCCGTTCCGCGAAAACGTTTTAAACGGTACCAAGTGGCTTTGAAAGTGCACTTGGTACCGTTTAAAACGTTTATTTGGTACCAAATAACCATGGAACGTCGAAAGCCCATCGTGGGAGGGGTGAAGTTTTGATTCGACTACCCTGGAGGATTCTCTCGTGAGCAAAAACGCACGATTTGCGCACGACATGGTGAATTTTGAAAGTGATGTGCGCAGAAAACGTTTTAGTGCGCACGTGGCGATGAAACGGATGGAGTCCGTGCCGGACGAACAGAAAAAAGCACCTCGGAAATTCCGAAGTGCTTTTTTTGTGGGAGCAGAGGGAGTCGAACCCCCGACCCTCTGCTTGTAAGGCAGACGCTCTGAACCAACTGAGCTATGCTCCCAAGCGATTTTTCAATCTTTGGCTCCTGAACCAGGACTTGAACCTGGGACCCTCTGATTAACAGTCAGATGCTCTAACCAACTGAGCTATTCAGGAATTTTTACCCGTTATTTCGTATCGGGATTGCAAAGGTACAACAATTTCTGGTCCCTGCAAATTTTTTTGCTATTTTTTTGCTACCTTTGTCAAGAAATTTTTACGGCAACGGGGCGCAGGAGATAGAATTTCCTTAAAATCAATCGAATACGCTTTTATTCAAATTCTACGAAATATGGACATTGATCTCTTATCGAAAATAGTCAAGGAACTGATTCTGGACAATGACGAAGTGGCATTGCCGGGAATCGGCTCATTCATCGCCGAGATTGTCCCGTCCGTATTTTCCGACAAGGGATACACTATCAATCCGCCATATAGACGCCTGTCATTCAGGCAGAAAGGAAGCGGCGACGAAAATATGGTCATTGACTTTTACGCACGTTGCAACAACATTGACACTCCTACGGCATCGCGGATAATCCGGGAATTCCTGGAGGAGATGAGGCACGTGCTGGAGACGAAGAAGTCGATCGTGTTTCCGGGGCTCGGGAAGTTGCGCGCGACGAAGGAGAATTATTTCTTTTTCGTGGCCGACGAGGACCTGGACATCTATCCGGAGGGCTTCGGACTGGAGCCGATTTCACTGAAGACGCACGAGGAAACGCCGGCGGAAGTGTCAGCGACAATGGCGGCGCTCCGGTCGATATTGAACCCGGAGGAGGCTGAGACGGCGACAGCGGAGACCGCCGAGGCCGAGGAAGTCAACAAGCCGGAAGAGGCCGAGACGGTAACAGAGGAGGCGACAGCGGCATCGGCGGAGGACAATGCGAAGGAGGCTGTGGCCAATCAGGAGGAAGCCAAGGTCAATGCCGCGGAGGCCAAAATGGAGGAAAACGGGACCAATGCGAGCGAGACGGAAACCCAGACGGCGGACACCGAGGAGGCAGCACCGGCGGAGGCCAATACCGAGGAGGTCGAGGTCAATGTCAATGAGCCTGTGACAGAGGAGGTCAATGAGCCTGCGGAAGTCAATGCCCCTGCAGAACCGACTGAAGACAATGCGACGCCATCTGGCGACAATCCAGTGAATGTCAATGATTTGGCAGCCAATGCCGAAACAGTGGAAAATGCCGGGCCAGCAGAAAACACGAAATCCGAACCGAGCGCCACGACAGTCCAGGCCACCAGTCAGAAACCGGCCGGCAGCAAGACATGGCAGGTGATAAAGTGGACCGTGATAATCCTCGTGATACTTGCCGTGACAGCATTGCTGACATTCATCATCCTGGCACACATTGCCCCGGACTTCATCGACTCCATACTCTACACCCCTGAAGAGCTGGAAATCCTCAACCTGTAGACCAGCCATCTCAAAACTACCAGGCACACTGGCGGGACGCAGCCACGCCCCAAACTCCAGAAGCACTGATTATCAACAAGTTATAAAACAGAGCGTGGAAACGTAGCCAAAAAAAGGCCGCATTTCCACGCTCCGTTAAAAATGATATCTGATTATCAATGAGTTACAAAATCGCCCGTGGCCGCGTCCCGACCTGCCGCTTCAAGGACAGCCACAAAACCGCGTCCCGACCTGCCGATCCGAATCAGCCTCCAAACCAACCAAGGACAGCCGCAAAACCACATCCCTCCTGACCGATCCAAGGGCCGCCGCAAACACCACGGCACAAAAAACCCGCACACCCGACCCTACAGCGTCTGCCCGCCGATGAACTCCCTCATGATCGACGTCGGCGGAATCGCCGCAATCTCATCCGGCGAAAGCGCCACGATATAATCCAGGAACTTCAGGAGACGGATGGCCTCAGTGTAGGCAGGAGACGACGGAGCGATACGACGCAGCAGCGGCTCGGCATAATACTTCAGCATCGGAAGCTCATACAAGAGAGCGGAATTGAACGACGCATCCGCATTCTCCTGGAACGGGAAAATATTGCGGTTCTCACCACGCCTGACACTCTGCCAACGCATTATGGTCTCCTCCGGCGTTATGCCACGGACACGATTGTCACGCACCATGCGACGCAAGAGACGATTGTCAGAAGTCGAAATATTGTTGTTCTCATCGATATTGAGCGACGTGAGAGCCGATGCGTAAACCCTGAAAATACGGGAATTATCCACATCCGGAACCATGGCCGGATCCAGCGCATGGATACCCTCCATAATCAATATCTCCTTATCCCCCAGCGAAACACGCTTCCCGGAAGGAACAGAACGTCCCTCCTTGAAATCGAACTTCGGCAACTCCACCTCCTTGCCGGCGAACAAATCATTGAGCTGACTGTTAAGCAGCTTCAGGTCCATCGCCTCCAGCGCCTCGAAATCATAATTGCCGTCGCTGTCTTTAGGCGTATGCTCGCGGTCGACGAAATAATTGTCCAGTTCAATGACCTTCGGCACCATTCCGAGAACACGGCATTGCAACGCAAGACGCAGCGACGAAGACGTCTTTCCGCTCGAAGACGGACCTGCGATGAACACCGCTTTCACCTTGTCGCGGCGCGAATAAATCTGATCCGCAATAGCCGCATATTTACGCTCATGAAGAGCCTCAGAAAGATTGATCAGACGCACCGCATTGCCCTCGGTAATGGCCCGGTTCAATGTTCCTATCCCATTGACCCTCACTATGGAACACCAGTCAGAATATGCCGCCAATGTGGCTGCGATCTTCGACTGCGTCTTCACCGGAATCACCTTGGAGAAATCACCCTCCGACGGGAATTGCAGACAAAAACCATTAGCAAAAGGCAGCAAGTCGAAAACCTTCAGGTACCCTGTCGAAGGAAGTAGCGGACCATGAAAGGTATCTACCTGACCATCAAGGAAATAAACACTGCAAATAAACTTGCCCAGAGACTTCTGGAGCTCCGCCTTGTCAGGCTGGTTGTTTTTCTCGAACAACGCCTCGGCAGCCGAAGCCTCCATCTTTTTCTTCACGAAAGGCATGTCCGCAGCCACGATCTCATGCATGCGCTTCTTGATGGCCGCCAAATCCGCATCACTCAGCCGGACAGGCACGCGTCGCCCATCCTCGCGCAGCTCCACGTCACAGATGTTGCAATACAGACCGCTCGGGAGGGAATGGTCAATGATAAGCACCTTATCTGGAAACAGTTCCCTGACAGCATTCTGCAGGACGAAACAAAGCGAGCGCAGATAGGTGCGGCGCCCGTCAGGATGATTGTAACCGATAAATTCCACCTCATGGGACATCGACAGCCTATAGTCGAGCTCCTTCAGCTTATGGTCCACAAGTGCCGCGAGCACAGGATATTCCACCCCGGTTTTCTCATCCGTCACAGTCTTACAGACCTCATTGGAAAAATCTCCGAGCCTCTTCAGGAACGGAACCTCATAACGCTTTCCGTCATTGACCAGAAAAACATTGAACTTATCAGTTTCAATCATATTATCTAACGCTTACTAAATTTCCATCAAGCACTTCCTTCAGATACGGCCCCGTGACCGAATCAGGATTGCCGGCAAGTTCCTCCGGAGTGCCCTGCGCCACAATATAGCCGCCGCGACGGCCGCCGTCCGGTCCCATGTCGAAAATATAATCCGCGCATTTCAGCACATCCAGATTATGTTCAATGACAATGACCGTGTTGCCGCTTTCGACCAGTTTCTGAAGCACGCCGAGCAACACCTTTATATCTTCAAAATGCAGGCCTGTAGTAGGCTCATCAAGTATATAAAGGGTGTTTCCTGTGTCCTTCCGGTACAATTCTGACGCAAGTTTCATTCGCTGGCTCTCGCCTCCGGACAATGTCACCGCGGATTGGCCCAGATGGATATACCCAAGACCGACATCCACAAGCGCCTTCAGCTTCTGCGAAATCTTCGGAATCCCCTGGAAAAATTCATAAGCCTCGCTGATAGGCATTTCCAGTACATCATTGATACTCTTGCCTTTATACTTCACCGCGAGGGTATCTTCCTTGTAACGCCGGCCGCGGCACTCATCGCAGACGACATTGACCGAAGGCAGGAAATTCATCTCGATGACCTTGATGCCGGCACCCTTGCACGCCTCGCAACGGCCGCCGGGAACATTGAACGAAAACCTCCCGGGCCCGAAGCCGCGCACTTTCGCGTCCGGCGTCTCGGCAAACAGGTTGCGGATATCGTTGAACACGCCGGTAAACGTGGCCGGATTGCTCCTCGGCGTGCGTCCGATGGCGCTCTGGTCGATCTCGATGAGTTTGTCGATATTCTCCACGCCGACCAGTTCGCGGTACGGCAGCGGATGCATCTTCGCGTTGTAGAACTTGTTCTTCAGAATCGGCATCAACGTCTCGTTTATCAGCGACGACTTGCCGCTTCCGCTGACGCCGCTTATGCCGATGAACACGCCCAAAGGAAAGTCTATGTCAATGTCTTTCAGGTTGTTGCCGCTCGCCCCGCGAATCCCCAACGTATTCCCGGTTCCACGCCTGCGCATCGGCGGCACATCTATCTTCCGCACCCCTCTCAAGTAATCCAGGGTCAATGATTCCCCTACCACGACGTGTTTCAATGTTTCCGCATCGGGAGCGATGCCCTGGAGCAGCATCGGCACAGGAGCATTGAGACAGATACGTCCGCCGTTCAGACCCGCGCCGGGTCCAACATCCACGAGCCAATCCGCGTTATACATGGTCTCGGCATCATGTTCCACGACCATGACGGAGTTTCCCTCGTCGCGCAATTCTTTCAGGGAATTTATCAGCTTGCGGTTGTCGCGCTGGTGGAGACCGATACTCGGCTCGTCCAGGATATAAAGGACATTGACAAGCTTGGAACCGATCTGCGTAGCGAGGCGGATGCGCTGGCTCTCACCTCCTGACAATGATGCCGTAGCCCTGTCAAGCGACAGATAATCCAGACCGACATCCAGCATAAAGCCGGTACGTTCTTTCAGTTCCTTGAGTATATCCCGCGCTATAATGTTCTCTCTGTCAGTGAGTTTCGATGGAAGTTCAGCAAACCATTCCGCCAGGGCCGACATCTCCATGGCCGCCACTTCCGATATGGTTTTCCCGTCGATGCGGAAACAGTTCGTCTGTTCATTCAGCCTCGTTCCATGACAGACCGGGCAGACGATTTTATCCTCTATGTCATCCACGATTCCCGGAAACGCCACCATTTCCGAAAGAGTCCCGTCGCCCACGCGGAACAATTCATCCGAGCCGTAGACGATAAGCGAAACGGCTTCCTCCGGAATATCCTCTATCGGGTCATAGAGCGAAAAGTCATATCTTCTTGCTATTGAGCGGATTATATCGAACTTCTTGGTCTCACGGATCTTGCCGAGCGGGATGATGCCCCCGTCCGCAATAGAAACCGACCTGTCAGGGATGATGGCATCGATATCCACATTCACAATCTTTCCAAGTCCCTTGCAATGAGGGCAATACCCCTCAGGAGAATTAAAAGAGAACGAATGTGGTGCAGGTTCCTGAAGCGAGATGCCGGAATCCGGGTCCACAAGATGCTTCGAATAATGCTGAAGCTCCCCGGTTTCCAGGTCCATCACAGCCACGGAGCCCTTTCCGCGCCCCAGCGCAATGGTCACAGAATCCTTCACACGCTTGTCGTCCCCAGGCATTGGCTTCAGCCTATCTACCACCAGTTCAATGAAATGCGCCTTGTATCTGTCCAATGCCGTGACGGTCGAGAGGTCATGCAGTTCGCCGTCGATGCGCACCTGCGTGAAGCCACGTTTACGCAATTGGTCGAACAGCTCCCTGTAATGTCCCTTCCTGCCCCGGACCAGCGGCGCCAGAAGGTAGCATTTCCTGCCATTGTAATTGTGCATTATCAGACTGACAATCTGCTCGTCCGTATAGCGCACCATTTCCTTCCCCGTCACCGGCGAGTACGCCCTGGACGCCCTGGCATAAAGCAGACGCAGGAAGTCGAAAATCTCCGTGATGGTCCCCACCGTGGAACGCGGATTGTTTCCGGTGGTCTTCTGCTCAATGGCGATGATAGGGCTCAATCCATTGATTTCATCGACTTCCGGCTTTTCCAGAACGCCCATGAAATGCTTGGCGTAAGTGGACAAAGTATCCATATAACGCCTCTGGCCTTCGGCATATATCGTGTCGAAAGCCAATGATGATTTACCGCTGCCGCTCAGGCCCGTAACCACCACGAATTCGCCCCGCGGGATATCCAGGCTTACGCCCTTGAGGTTATGGGCCTTCGCTCCCCTGATTTCAATATATCCGGTTTTCTTCATTATTTGCTCTCCTTCACTGATGAAGGAATTTTCTCTCTCTTATAAGTCGTCACCTCGCCCGAACCGTTGTTCGCGGTGAGTTTCAATGTTTTAGAGGACAATGACACCGCATAGCTGCCCGCGCCCCAAGGCGTGCCGTCTGCGTAGAAACCATAGAGCTGGCCATCCACCATTTCCCAGTTTCCGGTATAATGGACATACTTTCCGTCCTGCAGCTTCTGATACAGGTCGAAGCCGCCGGTCTTGGAGAATGCCAGGTAAACAGACACCTCATACGGCTCCTGTGCCTTGGTAACTACACTTATATCAGACAGATGCCACTCCCCGCAAATATCCTTGTCTTCTTTCGCGCAGCCCGACATTACCACGGCCAGAGCTGCCGCCATCATAATTTTCCAAAGTTTCATGATTTCAACTCATTAAATTGACCTACAACCAGCCTCCGTTGGAAGCCTTCACACCTCTTGCAAGCACGGAGACCGTTCTGGAAATTTCCATGCCGCCCATCGTCGAACCGGTGCCGACATTCTGACCGCCCGCCACGGCCTTCACCGTAATCTTCACATTGCCCGATTTCACCGGTTTCAATGTCAGTTTACCGCCCGCAACCTGCGGTGCCGATTTCAGCCCGAGCACCTCCAGGTCCTCCGACGAGATTTCCACGCCGGTATATGTCAATGACTTATAGGCGTTCCCGAAATATTTCCCAAGATCCAATGTCTGCTCGTCTCCCACCGTCATCACTTCGCAAGGTGTTCCTTCCAGGTTCATCAGCAGTTTCCATGCATCGACGGCACCTGTTCCCATCTTGCCTTTATAGCCGCTATAGCTTACCGATTTGACGTATCCTTTACTGTCATAAAAATACGTGCTTCCAGTGCAATATTTGTCAATCTCGTCCACTGATGTCAAAAGCATTGCCTTGAACTCATCCACCGAACAAGTCTTTCCGAGTTTCTTCATATATGAAAGTCCTAGTGCAGCCACACCCGACACATGAGGGCAAGCCATCAAAGTTCCTTCCATATAATCGTAGCCCGAACCATCATAATACTCGTTTTCCAATTCAAGCGGCATCGTGGAAAGGATGCTCGAATTCAATGTCGCATATTTAAGATTCGACCTTGTGGTGCAGGCAGAATATGAATCTCCTCCCGGAGCGGCAATGTTGCAGCCCGGGCCGTAGTTGGTATAAGATGTCGGCCTGTTGTCGCATCCGATGGCAGTAACGGAAATGAATTCCGTCATGCCCCCCGGATAGCCGGACATCGGATAAGTTTCATTGCCGGCAGCGAAAATCACCAGGCCTCCGCCTATCGGATTGTCTCTCCTCAGGCCGGCAAAATATCTGTAGGCTGCAACTTCCGCACTCGCATCATCGTCAGACAAATAATCATTGTCAGAGGTAACTTCGCCGCCATTTATACCGAACGAGCACTGGAGAATGCTCGCGCCACGGTCAGCCGCATATTTCGCTGCAGCGGCGATCATCGAAGCCTCTCCACCTTTATCTCCCGAGAAGATCTGACATGACATAATCCTCACGCCGTCACCTTTCCCGGTACCGCCGGCAACACCGCAAACACCTATGCCATTATTGTTTACAGCCGCAACAGTTCCCGCGACATGGGTTCCGTGACCAGAATCGTTCGCATCTGTCCACGTAATCCTGTCCGTGTCCGTGACAAAGTTGTAGCCATGTTTTCCGGTCTTCGGATCAGTCCACATATTCGCGGCAAGGTCAGGATGGCTATAAGCCACGCCCTCATCCACGACCGCCACGATGACCGAAGGGTCGCCGGCAGTAAGTTTCCACGCGTCCACGACATTGACATCAGCCCCTGCCACGGAATTCCACACCGGATTCCCATTGCCGGTATTATGATAACTCCATTGCTTCGAAAGCATCGGGTCATTGAACGCGGCATTTGAGTTCTGCACCGCTTTCGTCCGGATATTGGAGACATACGGGTGCGGCCTGCGCGTCACGACGTTACGCATACGGGTATTGTACTGCACACGCTCGATCTTTTTCTGCGAGGACAATGCCGTCGCCACCGTTTCCAGCGGAGTTCCTTTTTTCAAATCCAGCTTGTACCAGCGGTCAAGACCGAATTTCCGCTCATCCTCCTCATGTCCCGGATAGGACTCGAAAAGAGGTTTGCAGGCCAATGCTCCCGCCGCCTTGGCGATGGAGTCAACAGTTTCCGTACCGGCCACGCCATCTGCCACATATATCAGAATTGACTCGGCATCAGCATTTTCCGGCGTATTTATCACCTTCGAAGCTGCTGGTTTCGGGCCTCCTTCATTTACAATGTTCTCCTTGGCACAGCCGCAAGTCAACGCAGCCAACGCCACCATCAATAGTATCTTTTTCGTTTTCATAAATTTATATGTTGTCACGTTTATAGCCATCCTCCATTGCCGCTGCGATGAGTCCTCACGATGATGGACACCGTCCTGCTGAACGCCATGCCTCCCATGGCCGAGTCATCGCCGACACGGCTGCCGCCACCCACGGCATTGATCTTTATTTTCATTGACCCGCACTTGGTGGGGTGCAAGTAGAGTTTCCCGCGATTTATATATGGGGCTTCTTTCAGGCCCAGGCTCTTCATATCATCCTCGGAATATTCCAGTTTTCCATAAGTCAGCTGCGATGATGACGCGCCGAACCATTCCGACAGGTCAATGCCCTGCGACTTGCCGCAAACCGCTTCCGAGCAAGGCGTGCCCTCGATATTCATCATGAAGCGCCATGCGTCGACAGCGCCCGTGCCCATCTTCCCCTTATAGACTCCCGGCTGAGGTGCCACGACTGTCGTGCCCTCGCCATAGTCCTTGACAGCGCCCAAAAGACCCGAGTCAATGTCATTTACAGATGAAAGCAGTAAGCTCTTGAACTCCTTGACAGTGAATCTCTTACCGAGCTTCGTCGCGTATGCCAGACCCAGAGCGGCGATTCCGCTGACATGAGGACATGCCATGGAGGTGCCGTACATGTAGCCATAACCGGAGTCATATTTTTCGGTAGGCAGCGTGGAAAGCACCCATGACCGTGGCGATACCGGCTTCAGATATGGTTCCCCTCCCGGAGCCGCGATATTGCATCCCGCGCCATAGTTCGTATAATACGACGGAAGAAAGTCCGGGCCGAATGCCGTCACGCATATCACGTCGCTCAATGCGCCAGGGTACGAAGCATAGGCTTTCGTCTTGTTTCCTGCCGCGAAAATCGCGATTCCGCCATCCAGAACATCATTGTTCCGTATTGCCTCGAAATCCATAAGTGCTTCATATTCAATGGCATTGAGTCCCGAATTTCCTTTTTTGTAGGCGCCGTCGGAATAATATGCCGCGTCTTGGTAGCCGAACGAGCAGGAGATTATGGATGCACCTTTGTCCGCGGCATAGCGTATGGCTTTCGCCACCACCGACGGCGTACCTCCGGAGCTGTTGTCCAATATCTGGCAGGACATTATCTTGATGCCGTCGCCTTTCCCGGTTCCGCCCGCGACACCGCAGACTCCCCTGTCGTTATTGTTCACGGCTGCAATGGTTCCGGCGCAATGCGTCCCATGTCCCTTGTCCTTCTCCTTGTCCCATGTGAGAGGTCCGTTGGTAACAAAGTTAAAGCCATGGATATCATCCACATAGCCATTTCCGTCCGTGTCCGTGCCGTCTTCTCTCTCATCAGGATTCGTCCACATATTGGCTGCAAGGTCAGGATGATTGTATTTCACGCCTTCGTCGATTACCGCGACAATGATGGTGTTGTCACCGCCCGTTATCTTCCGCCAGACATCGGCAACATTGATATCAGCCCCCGCGACTGCGGATTCCGCAACGGACTTGTCGCCGGTATTGCGGTAATGCCATTGTCTTGCGAGCAGCGGATCATCGAAAACTTGCTGGGAAGATGCCGCTTTGGTCGCCACTTCTTCGCACGGATAGCATTCACAGTCAGACACTTTCAGGAACGGGGCATCGTATTCTATGGTTCCGATATTCTCCATTGCCGCAAGTTTCCTGGCAACATCTGAAGCAGAATGGCCTTTTTCCGGCATCACGTGATACCACCTTTCCAGCCCGTAAATGCTCTTCCTGCCGTTTTCAGGGAAGACGCTGCCAGCGATTTCCGCCCCGGCTCCGCGTACTGCTTCCGCGTCGATTTCGTCAGGCAAATCTTTGAATTTCACCAGGATACCGTCAACATTATCACAATAAAGCGGAGCATTGACTATCTTGGCCAATGTTCCGTCTTCATTATAGCCCGTCTCCGGAGTCCCGACCGTACATGAGACGGCGAGCACTCCAAGAGCCAGCATATTGACATATCCCTTTTTATCAGTCACTGCGCAATCAAAATTAAGCGCGTTAAGTTACGACATCTCGCCGAAATGACAAAGCCGGGCTACGAATTTTTCTTGACTTCTTCAGGAATAGTGCATTTACGATAAGTATAGGAGTCTTGCCCGTCAGGAGATGATACCATCACCAGCGTATCTTCATCTCGGGACACCTTATATGGACAGCCCCAATTCTTGCCGTCCGAGTAGGTTCCGTTCAGAAGGCCGTTCGAACAAGACCATGTGCCGGAGAACTTTCTGAAGCGTCCTTCGCCCAGTTTCTGATACATCACGAATGTTCCTTTCGCGTCGAAATTTATATAGACAAACACCGTTTCGGAGCCTACGACAGCGCTCTTGGTGGCAAATTCCACATCCACCAGTTCCCATTCGCCTTCCACGCCCGCAGCCTTGTCTTCCTTACTGCCGCAAGCCACCGCAAAAGCCGCAGCCACCGCCACGGCAACCATCATTGCCAATTTTTTGATCATAACCATTTTCATAAAGTGTGGAACTATCCATGCGATCACGATGAATCGCAAAAATAGTTCCACGCTTATAATCAGGTCGCCTTTCTGGCGAGATATTACATTTTATTTGAGTGTAAAGGTGTCATTGATCCAAGGAATCAATGTTCCAAGAGACACGTTACCGCAACACTTGAATGTAAACGTCTTGCTCTCGCTGTCATATTTCGCGGTTTCAGTATCTATGTACATAGAGACCAAGCCATACGACGGATGATACCAACCGGTAGAGAATGATACACCCCCGTCTTTATCTGCAGGCACAGTAAATGAAACTTCAGATGATGTGCCGCCATCCCAAAGGAAAGTGAGATCATACCCACTATCTGAGAAGTCAGTGCCGGCATTGTGATACCAATCCTTGAGCCTGTAGAGATTAGGCTTTTCTTCAGCCACTTCCACCGGCTGCTCCCAGGAAGTCACTTTGCCGAAAAGTTTGGACAAAATACCGCTAACATACGTTCCTTTAGCATACTCTTTCCAAGTATAATCTCTGACCACCACCAATTTACATTCAGTAGCATACGGGAGATCGGTTTCAGACTGAAGATTTACGGTAATTTCGTTTTCCTCGCCGATTGTCAGTTTCGAACGGTCAAACGAGATCTTTACCGACGAAGCAATTTCGCCATCTTTAAACTCAACCGAGGCAGGAGCAGTAAAAGCCTCTTTTACAGCCGGATTCGCAACTTTAATAGTCACGCCCACGGATGCATCTCCCGACTTGTTCGCACGCAAGACCTCAACACTATATGCGTCTTCCATCTTCGCACTCACGACATAGCTGAACTCCGTGTCATCGAAGAAAGCTTCATCGCCACGCGCAGGGTAGGTGTTCATCCCGGTATCTTCAGAGCATGACGCCATGAAGAGTGCTACCGGAAGTAAAAACAATATCTTTATCTTTTTCATACGATTCATTGATTAAGAGGTTTAATTCTGATCTTTAGCCATATCCAATGCAGTATTGCTGTCAAATTCTTTCAGAGGAATCTTAAGTATGAACCTCGGGTCATTCGGTTTCGCATTCGTTGGTTCCGACTGAAGTTTGGAACGGCTGTAGCCAAGATTCAGTCTCCTCAAATCCGGAACACGCCCCATACCCTCACACCAAAGTTCAATTCTTCTCTGAAGCAGAATCTCATCAATCAGAGTGACAGGTGCGATATGGGTATCCAGGCTGACCTCATCAGAGTCCGTAAGCGAAGATATATCGCGTTTCGCCGTATAACGTTTGGCATAGAGTTCCTCCAGAAGGGCTCTAGCATCAGCATACTCTCCCTTGCGGCACTTGCATTCAGCAAGAGTGATGAGCATTTCTTCAGCTCTCATATTGATTATGTCAGCGACTCCTGTAGAGGCATTGGCATAACCGAATTTGTTGTTCACATAGTAATAACCTTTGACCTCCCCTTCTTTGTTTTTCACTAAAACTTGTTCTCCCCATGCACGACGTTCATCAGTATCGGACATACCATCTTCGTAAAGCCAGTAGTCAATACACTGCGGTCCTTTAGCTCCATACGTGCCGTCTTTAGCCATGTGGGAGATGAAACTTCCATAAAGACCGGCCTGATCCGCTGTAATTTCGAAAGCCCACAGCACATCCTTCATGTTACGGTTGTTGAACTTACCAAGTTCTGACATGCCCAGCACTCTTTCAAGCTTAGGCTTCTTCAAGGCTTCCTCCGCACACTTGCCCGCTCTATCATAATCCTGCTGGCCAAGCGCAGCTCTTGCCCAAAGGCCATAGGCTGTATACAAGTCGATATGTGACGGATGGCTCTGCGTCTGTCCACCGGAAGTGAAATATCCGATAGACTTTTCGAAATCACCATTAATCTGCTTGAACAAGCCCTCAATGGTACCACGACCTACACCTTCAGTGTCCTTGTTGGTGCCCTTCGTATATATAGGGACTCCTGGCTTGTCTTTATTCGCAGTATAATTGCCCTGACAGAAAGACTCATAGAGGCAGTAGTATGCAAATGCTCTGATAGCGTATGCCTGCCCAAGGACATTCTGACCGACTTTATCATTCTTCAGCGATTCTTCCGCATCAGTCACATAATTGGCCTGGGATATGAGCGAATAGAACAAATTCCATGTTGCATACTGGCGGCCACTTGTATTTGTCCAGTCAGAAGTCGTATTGAAACAATAGTCAAAATAGAACCATCCCTGTCCTTGCGAGTACATAAAATGATCTTCACCCATAAGAGAACGGACAATGGTAAATGTCGCCAATCCCGGATTTTCATGTGCCCAACTGGCACTCCAGCCATTGGAATACATCATTCTGTAAATACCATCCACGGCACTCTGCGCTTTCTGCGAATCTCCAAATATCTCCGCACCGGAAAGTGCCCCTGCCGGAGCGGTCTCCAGAACCTCTTTTTTGCATGACGCGAAGAGCATGGAAACGCCGAGCGCCACTATTAAAACATTAAGTATCTTTTTCATAATTTACCTCAATTAGATGTGACTAGAACTTAAGCGCAAGACTGAATGAAACAGTTCTTGTCGGAGCATAGACGTAGGAGGTTCCTCCGGTAAGTGAGTACTGCGGGTCCATACCCTTCAAGTGTGTGAAAATCCAGAGATTGTCCACAGATGCAGCAATGCGTGCGCTCTTGAATCCTATCTTCGAAGTCCAAAGCTTAGGAAGGGTGTATCCGAGTGTAATGTTCTTGATCGAGAAGTAAGAAGCATCGATCAATTTGTCGTCAGTCACGATAGGAACATCACCGATTTCATATCTAGGGACATCAGTTATATCTCCCGGCTTTCTCCATGCGCGGAGGATATCCTTATGCTTCGCTTGAGCGACATAATAGCATCCCATGAACTCCTGATATACGCCGTCATAGTTCTTTCCTCCGATAGAATAGTTGGTAGACACGGCCAGGTCAATGTTCTTCCACCTGAATGAAGTCGACAGCGAGCCATACAAATCAGGAATACGGCTGCCTACAATGACACGATTTTCCTGGGCCTTGCTGGTACTTGTCGTGATGTAGTCATTGCCATCAGCATCCTTTGCCCAGTACATCTTCAATCCGGTCATAGGATCCACTCCGGCAGAACGAGCTACATAATAAGAGTACAATGTCTCTCCGACTCTGATGATCTGGCTGCCGCCAATGATATCCTTGCCCTCATCAGTAAGTTTCAAAACCTTGTTGTTGACAGTCGAGCCCATCCAAGTCACACTCCACTGAAGATCGTCCTTATCGAAGATGTAACCGGTCAAAGCAAACTCGATTCCCCGGTTGCGCATCTCGCCGGAATTACGGTAATAGCTTGAGAATCCTGAAGATGCAGGCAGAGGATAAGCGAGAAGCATGTCCGTGGTCTTCCTGTTATAGAACTCAAAGCTGAGGTCCAGGCGATTGAACAATCTGGCTTCCAAACCGGTATTGAGGTTGTTGTTGGACTCCCATGTCAAATCAGCATTCGCAACATCATTGATAGTCGCGCCCGGAAGAGTAGCATTAGGAGAAGACAAGTCATAGAGTGCCTGATAAGCGTAATATGAACCGACATTGTTGTTACCCTGGACACCATAAGAGAATTTAAGGGTAAGGCCATTCAGCCAATCAAGTCCCTGCATGAATTTCTCTTCTGACAATCTCCACGATGCACCTACTGACCAGAAGTTACCCCAACGCTTGGAAGCAGCAAATCTTGAAGATCCGTCTGTTCGCCAGCTGGCAGACAGGAAGTATTTTTCATCAAAGTTATACCCGGCACGGGAAAGAACTGATTCAATACGGTCCACGTCGCTGGAGCTGCCTGTTCCGACAATTACCGCAGCTGCATCAAGTTCATAGATTCCTGCTCCAGGAAGTCCCGTCTTGTGTCCGGACAAATCGGCTGTCTTGTAGTTATAGTACTCATGTCCTACGAGGAGATCCACATTGTGACGTCCGAATGTACGGTTATAGGTCAGCAACTGGTTGAAAGTATAACCCAACGAAGTCTTATTGGTTCTCTGAAGTCGTCCGTTTACCTTCTGCGCATTACCGAAATTAGGGTTGTAATAAACCATGGACTGTGAGTTGAAGTAGTCAGCACCGAAATTCACCTGGAATTTAAGTCCTTCCGACCAATTGTCCTTGACGCCCATGATGTCAATGTGGGAACGTGCGGACAATGAATATGTGTCAGCTCTATACTTGTCGTTAAAGAGAGTGGCAATACAGTTGAAATCACTCTGTTGTCCTGCTGGACGGGAAACACCATAATCGAACTGTTTCTGTCCATTCGCATCAAGGATATAATCACCCGTCGACGGATCTCTCTGATATATAGGATAGATCGGCGCCATCAACTGAGCGGAATAGAACACATTGGAAGCTGCGGCGTCCTTTGCTCCCAATGAATTGGAACCTGTCTTGGAGAAGTTCGCTCCGAGTCCTGCTGCAAACCAAGGCTTGGCATGAGTCTCGACATTCAGACGGCCGGTATATCTTTCGAAGTTGGTGGTTTTCAAGACACCGTCCTCGTTAAGATAGCCGAGCGAGAACATATACTGGGTACCCTTTCTACCTCCGGAAACACTGATTCCGTATTCCTGGCGCAAAGCCTTGTTGTCTGTAATTTCCTTCATCCAATCTTCACTCCATCTCAAATTCGCATCATCACGAACTTTTCCGTCAGAAGTAAACAGTTCAGTAACAGGCTTGTCGTATGGATTATATATTCCGCCTTTTCCGAAAATCGCCATGGAGCCGTTCAACATCTGATTGGCAGCATTGTTTCCGTACTTATTATAGAATGCAGAATACATGATTTCCATATAATCCTTGACACCTACGGTCTCATAACGAGGGATAGCTCTTGAAGAAATGCCGACATTGACTTTCAGGTCCACTGTAACACCGCTGTCGCTACCTTTCTTGGTGTTGATGATAACGACACCATTTGCACCACGCGCACCATAAAGAACTGATGCAGAGGCATCCTTGAGAATGGTCATGCTGGCAATATCGTCCGGATTGATGGCGGATATGCTTCCGTCATAAGGAACGCCGTCCACTACATAGAGAGGGGTAGAGGAAGCATTGATGGAACCGAAACCACGGATTACGATAGTCGATCCGGAACCAGGCTGTCCGCTTCCGGAAGTAGCCTGTACACCAGGTGCCAAGCCGTCAAGGGCCTTCGTGACGTTGGAAACGTTCCTGCGCTCCAGATCCTTGTTTTTCACGACAGCCACTGATCCCGTGAAGGATTTCTTGTGAGCTGTTCCGTATGCGACTACGATTGTCTCATCGAGAGCTGTCGCATCCAGATTAAGTTCCACATTGATGTTTTTCTTTCCGTCAGTTGCAACTTCATGTTGTTTATAACCGACAGAAACGAAGACAAGCACAGCGTCGTTGGATTTGACATTGATACTGTAGTTACCATCAGCGTCCGCCGATGCTCCTGTCATTGTACCTTTGACCTGGATTGATGCGAATGGAATACCTTCGCCTGTTGTAGCATCAGTCACCTTACCTGTGATGTTGCGGCTCTGCGCAAATCCCAGTCCTGCTGACAACATGATGGTCACGAAAAAAAGAAGGATTTTTTTCATAAGCATTATTGAGTAAGTTTAACATATTGTTTCCACATTCATGTACATCCGCAGCGCTATCAGCACCCACTAGAGGACGTTTATCAAATGCGATTTCTGCAAATATAAAAAATACATTTTTAAAATGCAACATAGTGTAACTTTTCGTAATTACGTGTAGTTGCCCAAGTTATAACGATTAATAAAATGCAGATTTTTAGCAGATTCTCAATTTTATTTACAGTTTTTAATCAAATTCGACTTAAAAACTATCAAATTAAAACGAATAAAATTTTTAATTTTTCACATAAAATATCCCAAAAACGACATTTCGTGGCCCAGAAAAGACTTTTTTTGTATGAAATCCGTGATTTTTCAAGAAGAAATGCCGGTTTTTTCAAACGAATGGCTTTCAAAAACGATAATTGTAAAAAAATACGGCGTGATTTTTTCACCAAATCCGGATTCTCTAGCAGCATATCGTGGAAATGACCATCTGGAGAAACCACGTGACGGCAGAAGCCCCGGCGGCGGTGGTGCCTCTGGAGGCATGGACGCCCGTGTCCTTGTGAACGGGTGTCAGGCGACAGCCTGACGGGATGAGCGAAGCGAACCTCCAGAGGCACCACCGCCGCCGGGGCGCGTCACCACACGACGCGTTCAGCGTCTGCAGGGGTACCACCAAAAAACCGCCAGGCGGGACGCAGCCACGCCCCATTTTCATAGTAAATGGTTCCAAGAAAACGTTTTAGGCGGTACCAAACGTGAATATTATGACACTTGGTTCCGGGAAAACGTTTTAGACGGTACCAAATCTTGGTCGCCGTAAGATAAACATGCGGACCGGTGGGGCGTGGCTGGCGAGACCAGCAGGCGCGGCGGTCGGGGGTGACAGGGACCGGCGGACGTGACGGGCTGGCGGGACGCGGCCACGCTCGGTTTATGGAGACATTGATTTTCAATGAGTTATAAAACGCAGCGTGGAAATGCAGCCCAAAAAAGCCCACGTTTCCACACTACTATTATAAAAATATCTGATTATCAACGAGTTACATATCACACACGTGGCCGCGTCCCGCCAAACAAATTTACTTCTCCTGGTCGGAGGCGAAGAACTTGTATTGGAAGAGGATGAGGTAGAAGGCTCCGACGGTGACGCAGCTGTCCGCGAAGTTGAAGACAGGTTCGAAGAAGCGGAACGGATGGCCGCCGATGAACGGGAGCCAGGACGGCCAGGTGGTGTCGATCAGAGGGAAGTAGAACATGTCCACTACCTTGCCGAACATCACGGGCGCGTAGGAACCGCCGAACTGGGCCACCTCGTATGCCGTCGATGCGGAAAACAGCTGACCGTAGAACAGGCAGTCAATGATATTGCCGAAAGCACCGGCCGTTATGAGGGTCAGGCCGACCAGAACACCTGTCGGAACATGCTCATAAGTCACTGACTCATTGTCCTTTCCGGCATTGACCTTAATTCTGCGGCCTTTGCGGTTCAGACTTGTGATCCACCAGCAGAGGAAACCGAACAGCACCAGGCGGAACGCCGTCAGCACGAATTTGCCGAACATTCCGCCGAACTTCATGCCGAACGCCATGCCCTCATTCTCGATGAAAAGAATCTTGAACCAATCGCCAAGGACATTGAAATTCTCACCGATGGTCATATTGGACTTGACCAAGATCTTGATGACCTGGTCAACAACCACAAGCAATATTCCCGTAATAAGCAGAGCTCTGCCTCTGGATATTTTCATGGTATTACCTGTTCTTGTTCATCTTTTCCTTAGCCTCCACGGTAAGGGTTGCATGAGGAACGAGACGGAGACGCTCCTTAGGAATGAGCTTTCCGGTAGCACGGCAGATACCGTATGTCTTGTTCTCGATACGCACCAGCGCTGCCTCAAGGTTCTGGATGAACTTGTATTGACGCTGTGCAAGCTGGCTAGCCTCCTCACGTGAAAGCTGCATTGCGCCGTCATCCTCAACGGTCTTGAAAGAAGGAGTGGTATCCTCGATATCATTGGTTCCGTTATGCATGACGACCTGCCTGAGAGTATTGTACTCAGCCTTGGCCTTCTCGAGCATTTCCAGAATAATCTTCTTGAATTCCGCGAGCTCTTCATCGCTGTAGCAGGTTCTCTCCGGAGTCTGCATGTTCTGTTTAGTCTCTTCCATAATCTTATGTGATTTTTAGCTGCGTTTCACAGCAATTCTGATGGTACCTTCATTCCACTCAGCCTCCACGGCCTCAGGAACTGCCTCGGCAGCATCTTTCAACGTAATATCAAGCGCAAGTGTCTGTGCAGCAACATATTCCTTATACGATACCAATGCTTTCGAAATCTCCTCGTAAGCCTCGCCATCAGCATAAAGCGCCACCTCGACCTTGTCCGTAACATCGAATCCGCTATCCTTACGGATATTCTGGATCCTGTTCACAAGTTCACGCGCAATGCCTTCGTTCTTCAATTCCTCGCTGACCTCTATATCGAGTGCCAATGTGAGCGGACCTTCCGAAGCCACGAGCCATCCCGGCATATCTTCTGAAGAAATCATGTAATCTCCAGGATTCAGGATGACGTCGCCGCCCTCCAGTTTAAGGTCATAAGAAGTTCCTGCAGACTCGGCAGTCTGGATAGCATTGATCTCCTGCTGGGAAATCTCACCGAACGCTGCTGCAATCTCCTTCATCCTCTTTCCGTAAACCTTTCCGAGAGTCTTGAAGTTAGGACGTATCTTCTTGGTAAGGATGCCTGTAGTGTCGGAAATAAACTCAATTTCCTTCACATTGACCTCACCGAGAATCAGGGACTTGACCTTTTCGAGCTGCTCGCGGACCTTGTCGGAAATGACAGGAATCATGAGCTTCGAAAGCGGCTGGCGGACCTTGATGTTCACCTTGCGGCGCAATGCGAGCACCATCGAAGACGCCCTCTGCGCGAGTTCCATCCTCTCCTCCAGGTCCTTGTCAATGACTGACTCGTCGCATGACGGCATTATCACGTAATGTACCGACTCCTCTCCGTCCGGAACCAGGTCAAGATAAAGCTGGTCCATATAGAACGGCGCGATAGGAGCCGCGTGTATCGCAATGTCTTTCAACACCTCGTAAAGTGTCTGATATGCAGCGAGTTTATCCTCATTGTCCGCACTGCCCCAGAAACGTTTCCTGTTCAGACGCACGTACCAGTTGCTGACATGGTCGCAAACGAAGTCCTGAATCATACGGCCTGCCGAAGTCACATCGTAATCCTCGTAAGCGGCCTTCACGTCCTTTATCAATGTATTGAGCAAGGAAATGATCCACCTGTCGATTTCCGGACGACGTTCATAAGGAACTGCCGGAGCATTGATATCGAACTTGTCCACATTCGCGTAAAGTGCGAAGAATGAATATGTATTATATAGTGTTCCGAAGAACTTTCTTCTGATTTCGTCTACACCGGCCTCATCATAACGGAGATTGTCCCAAGGCTGGGCATTGGTAAGCATGTACCATCTCAATGCATCTGCGCCGAACTTGTCGAGCTGACCGAACGGGTCCACGGCATTGCCCAGGCGCTTGCTCATCTTGTTGCCATCCTTGTCGAGCACCAATCCATTGGAAATCACGCGCTTGAACGCAGGAGTGCCGCTGATCATCGTATGAATCGCATGAAGGGTATAGAACCATCCGCGGGTCTGGTCAACGCCTTCGGCAATGAAATCCGCGGTCGCGCCGAACTTGGACTGCCCGAGCGAACGCAGGCCTTCCTGTGCATAAGGCATTGCACCTGAATCGAACCAGACGTCGATAAGGTCGCTCTCACGTACCATCTTCTTGCCTGACTCGGAAACGAGGAAAATCTCATCCACGTAAGGACGGTGCAGGTCGATCTTGTCATAGTTCTCCTTGCTCATGTCCTCCGGGTTGAATCCCTTGTCTTTCAGCGGGTTGGATGCCATAATACCAGCAGCGACAGCCTTATCGATTTCAGCATAGAACTCTTTCAGGCTTCCGATGCATTTCTCTTCCTTGCCATCCTCGGTGCGCCATACAGGGAGCGGTGTTCCCCAGAAACGGCTTCTGGAAAGGTTCCAGTCCTGAATGTTTTCCAGCCACTGTCCGAAACGGCCTGTTCCGGTAGATTCCGGCTTCCATGTAATCGTCTTGTTCAGAGCCACCATCTGGTCCTTCACGGCCGTGGTCTTGATGAACCATGCGTCGAGAGGATAGTAGAGCACCGGCTTGTCGGTTCTCCAGCTATGAGGATAGCTGTGGACATGCTTCTGGATCTTGAATGCCCTGCCGTCCATCTTCATCATCATGCAAAGGTCAATGTCCAGGGTCGGAGCATCCTTCGGCAATGAATCATCGAAGGCGTTCTTCACGAAACGTCCGGCATACTCTTTATATTCAGGAGCTACATGCGTAGCAACATATTCAGGGTCAAGGTCTTCCAGCAAGCAGAAGCGGCCGTCGTGATCCACCTGCGGCTGCGGATTGCCGTTCTTGTCCAGCACCATCATCGGAGGAATACCGGCAGCGGCGGCAACCTTCTTGTCGTCGGCACCGAATGTCGGGGCAATGTGTACGATACCGGTCGTGCCTTCGTCCGTGGAAACATAGTCTCCCGGAATTACCCTGAACGCATCGCCTTCCAGCGGTTTGAACCATGGAATCAACTGATGGTATCTGATGCCCACGAGGTCAGAGCCCTTGAATGTGCCGTCAAGGACTTTGAACGGAATGAGTCTGTCACCCGGCTTGTAGTCTTCGAGCTGGAGCTCGGCAGCCTTAGGGCTGAACCATTCTGATACCAATGACTTGGCTACCACATAGATAGCTTCAGCACCGGTATATGGATTGAAGGATTTTACCCTTACATACTCGATGTCCGGTCCCACGCAAAGCGCCGTGTTTGAAGGCAATGTCCATGGAGTGGTGGTCCATGCCAGGAAGTACACCGGCAATGTCTCCAGACCAAAGAGCGGCTGTGACTTCGCGTCCTTTATGACCTCGAACTGAACCGTGGCTGTCGTGTCCGTGACATCCTTATAGCAGCCCGGCTGGTTCAATTCATGGGAGCTCAGTCCGGTACCGTCAGACGGAGAATACGGCTGGATAGAGAAGCCCTTGTAGAGCAGTCCCTTGTCGTAAATCTTCTTCAGAAGATACCAGAGTGTCTCGATGTATCTGTTGTCGTAAGTGATATACGGATCATTCATGTCCACCCAATAGCCGACGCGCTCGGTCATGTTCACCCACTCGCGGGTGTACTTCATGACCTCATGACGGCAGGTGTCATTGTACTCGGCCACAGAAATCTTCTTGCCGATGTCATCCTTGTGGATGCCGAGTTTCTTCTCGACGCCTATCTCCACAGGGAGTCCGTGGGTGTCCCATCCTGCGCGGCGGTTCACCTTATATCCTGTCTGAGTCTTGTATCTACAAATGGCATCCTTGATAGAGCGGGCCATTACGTGATGTATGCCCGGCATACCATTAGCTGACGGCGGTCCCTCGAAAAAAATGAATTCCGGAGCGCCTTCTCTCAGTTCGAGTGATTTCTCGAACGCATGATTCCTCTTCCATCGGTCAAGTACTTCATTGCCGACAGACACGAGATTCAAGCCCTTGTACTCTTTGAATGTCATAGTTTTTATGTATTTTTGCAGTCTGCAAAGTTAGTAAATTTTTTATGCAATGTGCACATTGGACATCATATTGTCAATTTGTCTGGCCGCATCCGTCATACAAGGCCTTGTAAAGGGGTTTACGGATCAGATAATTGCACTGGTCTCCATAATTCTCGGCACATGGGCGGCGTTCAAATTCTCTGACTTGATCTGCGGATGGGCCGGTCCCTACCTCCACATGTCCGGACAAGTCCTGCATGTCATCGTGTTTATCCTCATGATAGTAGCGGTAATCGTGGTCATGCACCTGCTGGGAAAAGTCATCAAGGCAAGCATAAAGTTCGTGATGCTGGGCTGGCTGGACAGACTGCTTGGCGCCGTTTTCGCCCTGCTGAAAGCAACATTGATAATAGGTATACTCATAATACTTTTCAATACACTGAACACGTCATTCCATATTGTGGATGAGGCAGTTATGGAGAAATCCGTACTTTATTCACCGATAAAAAGAATCGCGTACGGAGTGTTCCCTTACTTCAAGGAACTCCTGTTCAGGCAATAAAGACATTTGACATGGAAAGAATATTGTTCATAGAGACTTCTACAGCACTCTGCTCCACCGCCCTTTCCGAGGACGGAAAAATCGTATCGAGACGTGAAAACGCAGAGCGAAAGCATGCATCGCTTACCGCCCCGTTCATCAAGGAAATGCTTGACGAGCAGGGACTTGCAGTGCGCGATTGCAATGCCGTATGTGTCAGTATGGGTCCCGGTTCCTACACAGGTCTGCGTGTCGGTGTCTCTACCGCGAAGGGACTTTGCTTCGGCGCCGGACTGCCGCTCCTGGCTGTAGGTTCACTGGACACGCTGGTTTGGCAGGCCATCGGCGAGAAATTGCTTCCGGAAGGGTGCAAGTACATTGTCCCGATGATCGATGCGCGCAGAATGGAGGTCTACACCGCGGTATTCACGCCGGATGGCAAGCAGGTTTCGGAGACCGAGCCGAAAATCATTGACAATGAAAGCTTTGCCGACATTCTCGCCGAGGGTCCGGTGCTCTTCATCGGCGACGGCGCCGGCAAATGCGCGGAAATGATCAATTCTGCCAATGCCAGTTTCGTCCAGACTTGCCCGAAGGCCGAGTCAATGCTGGTTCCGGGATGCAAGTTGCTGGCGGATAAGCAGTTCGAGGACGTGGCGTATTTCGAGCCGTTCTACCTGAAGCAATTCGTGCCGACCGTTTCCAAGAAGAAAGTTTTCTGATTCACCGCCGGGTTTGCGTCAATGTTGTGATCAGCGTGGAAATGGCGTGCGTAAAAAGGCCCGTTTCACGCACGAGAGCGGCTAAAATGCAGGTTTTGTGCGTGAAAAACGTTTTAATGCGCACGACATGCATTTCGTGGGACAATCCATTGTTTCACAATCACTTAAAACGACCAATATCATGAACGGGCCGCTGGAAAACAGCGCCAATCATCTGTAAACCAATCAGTTAACTAGCCACATCATCCCGACCGGAGTGCGATAATTTCATTCAGCGACGAAAAGTAATATCTTTGTCGCCGACAGGATATTTTATCCAATATAGTTTTCGGGAGTTCTTCCGACACCTCACTCCCGTACAGTAAAAAAAATGAAGCAAATGATTTACAGAAATTCTTACATGACGCCGGAAATCGCAGTCATCAATGTGACTATCAAAAACGACTTCTGCGGCAGCCCGGTCAACGATTCATTAACATTCTCTCCCGACATGCTGTTCGGCGATCTCGAAGAGGAAAATTAACAAGACAACAAAATGAAGAAATTAATACTTTCTATGTTTACGATTGCCGTTCTGGTTTCCTGCGGCAAGGAAGCCCTTCCGGCGGATAGGCCGAAAGGTGAAGCAGTCGCATTGACGATTGCACCGGGAACCAAGGTGGGAATCGAGGGCAACGAATATGTTTTCGAGGCTGGAGACAAAATCATTGCGGTAGCTGAAAACGGCAGCATTGCCGAGCTGAGCAACAGTGAGTCAACGGTTGACAGGTTCAACGGAACATTCAGCGAGCCTCTCGGAGGCAGCAAGTTCATTGACCTATATTATAATTGCTGCGACGCGACTGCGGTCGATTTCCATGCCAACTCCGTATCAGTCAGCACTTTCGACGGAACCAGCTTCGCCGGCGAGAAGAGCATCACGGGAATCAGCCTCGAAAACGGCCCCGTGTTCGTCAATGTCCCCGCAGGCATGAACGACGGTTTCTGGCTGAAATTCACCGATGCCGAGGGCCGCGCCATGTACAAGAAATACGCGTCCGCGACCGCCATCGACCAGAATTACAAGGTCAATGTTTCCGAGTTTGTTCCTGTCAATGTCGATTTCAATGTTTCTGTTTCCGGTTTCGCTACGTCGTACAGCTACTACGCTGCAAATGAAGGAATTGAGGGCATTGATGCGAAAGATGTGAGCGCTGCGAATGCTGTGGCGAATGATTGGATGGGCGCCGGCAAGGCGACGTTCTCCGTCAGCAAGGAGGGCATTCCGTCTTCGCTGCTGAAGTTCGATTCGTTTACGCTTGTGGTTGACGGTGAGGCGTTTACATACTCCGGAGACGAGAGCGGGGAAATCAATGTGAAGGCTACGCCCGGGCACACCACCTGGGGTCAGAAGGACATCACTGCCACCGTAAAATACAAGACCGAAGACGGGCAAGAGTTTTCTGCGTCCAAGACCATCACGAGGCAGATTACCGGTCTGCCGTATGTGGCTGCTCCGCCGAAAAATAGCGGGGAGAATCCGTGGAAAAGTAGTGGCGCCGGAACTCAAATAACATGGGAAAACAACCATGTGACGCTTACGGGATGGGTTTCAGAACCATATATAACATCGCCTTCTTTTCACGTACCAACAGATATTCCTGTATCAATGAGTACAAAAGTCTCACGTGACAATAAATGGGCTTCATTAAGTGGATACAATAAGAATCTCCAAATATGGATAAACGAAAATTCCAAAGCGTATGATAGTCAATTAAAAAAGAATAGCACATATGAAGGGACCATCAATAGTCAAACAATGACAAGCACATATAATACTTGGACCGTCAAATACACATATGGAGGACAAATTCCTGAAACCTACGTCTACTACTTCAACATAAATTATCGCTAGGCACATTTCAGAATCGGTAAAATCCCATTCTGCCCCAAGCGACAAAACAATAAAAAACTCTCGGGTGAAAATCGCATTGATTCTCACCCGAGAGTTTTTATGATACTTTTTCCTAGAACTTCGAAGCGATGAACTTGCGGAGGGAAGCGGCGTCCTTGACCTGCGGAGCGCTTACCAGGGCACCGTCACAGATGAAATATACCATCGGAAGTGAGGTGACATTGTAAAGGCCCAAGGTCGAACCGGCCGGGTCACAGACATTGGTCCACGGGAGCTTCTGGCTCTTGACTACGGATGCCCATGCGGCCTTGTCGGCGTCAGCGGCTACGCTGTAGATGTCGAAACCCTTGGAGTGGAACTCGTTATACACCGGCTTCATGACATCCTGGTTGAACATCTTCTGTGCGGCATCGGATGAACTCCAGAAGTAAATCATCACTACCTTGGAATCCATGCTGCTGAGTTTCACCTTCTTGCCGTTGATGTCAGCGAGTTCGATATCAGGGAATGCAGACTCGTCAGCTGACTGGATGCGGGCATTCAGGCTGAGCATCTGATGCCTTCTCGTCGCTTCCTTGTCCAATGCCTTCACATACTTGGACTCAGGATAAACCGTCTGGAGGGAATCGCAGATGTTCCTGAAATGAATGGCATCGGTAATCTGGCCGAAAACAGGAAGTGATTCACCGATATTCTGATAAAGTACCGGAATGGAGGTAAGCGAGTGTGAGTTCTGGAGAATGTATTTCACACGGCTTCTGTAATAAGCGATGTACTGCGCCGAAATGTCTTTCTTGAGCTGGATTGCCTCGGCAGAAGACGGATCCAGATCATTCAGACGTGCAGAAGCAGCCATGAACTTGTTCTCGAAATCAGCCTCGTCTTTTTCCACTTCCATAAGTTTCAATGTCTCGTCAGACCCTGTAACAGAATATGTTCCGAGAGTGTCCGCCGTAACCTGCACCTTATCGCCACGCTGAAGAAGCATTGACGCGATACGGGTATTGTTGTGGAAAAGATAGATGAACTCCGGCTGGCCGGCCTCGATGGAGGTCTTGTAGCTGAATTTTCCGTGGATATCTGTCTTGACGGTGTCGAGCACCTTGTACTTGTTCACGTCCAGCAGTTTCACGATTACCTGTGACTCCGGAGCGTCGGCAAGTGTTCCTTCAATACGTGCAGAACGGCAGCAAGAAGTAAAAGCCACCGCAGCAACCGCTGCAGCAGCCATGATATTTCTATAATTTCTCATATTCGGAGAAGATTGATGATGCGATTTCCTTGAACTCCTCTTCGGACAATTTAAGCTTTTCTTTTCTGAAATCAATGTCGCTTTCCTGCTGGAGAGGCACCAGATGTATGTGAGTATGAGGAACTTCCAGTCCCAGGACACAGACGCCGATACGCTTGCACGGAACAGCGGCCTGAATAGCCAGCGCCACTTTCTTGGCGAAAGCGCAAAGTCCGAGATAAGTCTTGTCATCCAGATGGAAGATATAGTCGTCCTCCACGTTCTTAGGAATGACCAATGTGTGACCTTTTACCAATGGATTGATATCCAGGAAGGCATAAAAGTCCTCATTTTCAGCAACTTTATAGGAAGGAATCTCGCCCTTCGCTATTTTGGTGAAGATGGTCGCCATAATTATAATGTAATATCAAGAATCTTGAACTTTATCACGCCGGAAGGCACCTTGGCCTCGACGATTTCGCCTTTCGAATGACCGAGAAGAGCTTTCGCGATAGGTGTCGTGGAAGCGAGCTTGCCATTCGCGAAGTCAGCTTCTGTCTCACCCACGATGGTGAATTCCATAACTTTCTTCATGGCAAGGTTTTCTACTTTCACCTTGTTCATCAACTGGACTTTATCTGTTCCGATCTGCGACTCATCGATCACTTTCGCATTGGCGACAAGATTCTTCAGGTTCACAATCTTGATTTCGAGCAATGACTGTGCTTCTCTTGCGGCATCATATTCCGCATTCTCCGACAAGTCACCTTTTTCTCTAGCTTCTGCAATAGCTGCAGAAATGACAGGACGCTGTGCAAGGGCATCAGCAAGGTCTTTCTTCAGCTTGTCCAACCCGTCCTGCGTCATATAATGATTCTCTGCCATAATAAAATATATTTCTTACAACTAAATTATAACTAAAAATGAGTTCTGCCATAAGACAGAACCCCATACGTTTCGCACAAATATAATCAATTTTCCGATAAAACGGTCAATATTCATTGAATTTAGGATTCATGATGGCGGTGTAGACCACAAGTTTCTCAGGGTCAATGCGTTCTTTATCAATGCGTTTCTTCGGTTCAGCCCCACCAATGGCGCTATCCGCAATAGCATCGGAACAATGACTTTTCGCAGGGACTGCTACTGCCGGCTTCGTTTCAAGCTTATTCCCGGCAGCGGGCACCACTTCCTCTACAACCGTCTGTTCTTCAGGAACTTCATCAACAGATTCAGCCTCCATCGGCTGCCCCGTCAATATCTCCATCCACGACGGCAGATTATCCTCTTCAGGCTCCTGCGTGACAACAGGCCGGCCCTGTGCCTTCTTTTTCTTCTCGGCAGAGGCGGCAATTCCGGAAATCACAGGAAGTCCGATACAAATCACCAGCCATAGTATGTCGAATAAATCCATAATTACCCGTTTTCGTAAAGATAATTATTTTTCCCGTAAAAGAATGCGACAATGCGCCCTATCTTTTTCAAGCTGCCCGGCAAGAACGGAGAAATCATTGAACTTCACCTCATTACGAATCTTGCAAACGAATGAAAGCCGTATGTCAAGACCATAAATATCCTCATTGAAATCGAATATGTTGGTCTCGACGGTCAGCGCGTTTCCTGAACCGAGGGTCGGGCGGACGCCGATATTGCACATGCCGCCATAGACACGGCCGAGCGTCTCCACCTTGACGAGATAGACGCCGTTCCCCGGGATAAGTTTCAGCGGCTCATAAAGCTGCATGTTCGCCGTCGGGAACCCGATGGTATGGCCGAGCCTGTTGCCGGAAACCACCACTCCATAGAGCTGGTATTGATACCCCAGCATTGAATCAGCCTCTTCTATATCCCCTGTCTGCAATGAGTTGCGGATTTTGGTCGAGCTTATGACGATGCCTGCGTCCGACACGAATCTTTCGGGTCTTATCACGTCCAGTCCAAGCCGGCGCGCGATTTCAGCCGTCTGCTCGGGCGTGCATTGGTCCGACCCGATACGGTTGTCATATCCGACCAGGATTGCCTTGCCGCCGAACTTTCCGACGATGTAGTCCCGCAAGTATTCCTCCGCCGACAAGCGGCAGAACTCCTTCGTGAAAGGTATCACCTCGATATGGTCGACGCCGAGGCTCCGGATCAATGCTTTTTTCTCCTCCATGGAGGTCAAAAGCCTGAGATTCCGTGCATCATCCTGGAGCACATTGCGCGGATGCGGCCAGAAAGTGACGACCATGCTTTCGTCATTACGCCTGCGGGCTTCTTCCACCAACTGACGTAAAATAAAACGGTGCCCAAGATGGACACCGTCGAAAAAGCCGGTCGCTATAACCATCTTACAAGTCCGAAGTCTTGTCTATGAGGCAGGAGCGGATTCTTAGGATAAATCCTGGTAGCCACCTGATACATTCCCGTTCTCTCAGGGAGGATAGATGACTGGTATTTTACCACCCCGTCCTTGGACTCGACGATATTGAATTCACACTTGTCCTGGATATGGAGCTTGCCCTTGTTGTCGGTAACGGCGAAGAGCATCTCGACTCCGATGTCCTCAGGCTTCAGAGAACCGATATTGAGAACGACTTCTGCATTGAGAACATTGTTCTGGGACAGTGAATATGATGAATCAGGCTGTGTGTAAGAGATGACCTCGATCGAAGGCCACTCCCTGCGCACGTTCTTCTTCCATGCTGCGATTTCACGGGCAACCTTGTAGTTGTCAGCGATAAGGCTTGCCGCGCGCACTGACTGAGGAGCATAATACTGGTTCACGTAGTCGGTAAGCATCCTGTTCGTGGTGAAGTTGCATGCAACCTGTGCGACAGTATTCTTGATGTACTCGATCCAAGCCTCTGAATGACCTGTTTCCTTGTCTACATCATAATAAACCGGAGCGATTTCGTTCTCGATCGTGGTGTAGATGGTAGCGGCATCCAGTTCATTCTGATAGTTCTGGTCATCGTATGTCCTTTCGAGAGGAAGAGCCCAGCCTGCGCCCTGCTTGTAGCCCTCAACCCACCATCCGTCAAGTACGGAGAAGTGCATGACGCCGTTCATGGCTGCCTTCTCACCAGATGTACCGGAAGCCTCCTGAGGCCTTGTAGGGTTGTTCATCCATACGTCGACACCCTGAACGAGTCTCTTGGCCAGGGAAATGTCATAGCCCGGAACGAACACGATCTTGCCGATGAATCTAGGCTGCTTGGAAATCTCCACGATCTGACGGATGAGATCCTGGCCTGCCTTGTCTGCCGGGTGAGCCTTTCCTGCGAAGAGGAACTGTACCGGCATCTTAGGGTTGTTCACGATGGCATCAAGCCTGTCAAGATCGGAGAAGAGCAATGTAGCACGCTTGTAGGTAGCGAAACGTCTTGCAAAACCGATGGTAAGCACGTCGTCGCGGAGGGTCTCCTTGATGGTGACTACCTGACGTGGAGAATAGTGGTTCGCCACAGCCGGATTCGAAAGTTTCTCCTTGACAACCCTGATAAGAGTCTTCTTGAGCTCTTTTCTGGCATTCCATATCTCCTCATCGGAAACCTTGTAGATTCCTTCGAAGCATTTCTTGTCGTAGTGATGTGTCTTGAACTCTGGTCCGAACACCTTGGCGTGGATGGCCTTCCATTCCTTGGCAGCCCATGTAGGATAATGCACGCCATTGGTTACATAGCTGATATACAGCTCCTCAGGGAGATAGCCCGGATACATGTTGGAGAAGATATCCTGGCTCACCTTGCCGTGGAGCATTGAAACGCCGTTCACGTTCTGGGAAATGTTGGCAGCAAGAATACTCATGGAGAACTTCTCGTTCACGTCATTGCCGTTGATCTTGCCGAGGCCCATAAGGGTTTCCCAGTCAATTTTCAGGCGCTGCGGATAATGTCCGATGTATTTGCGGAGCATGCCCTCGTCGAAAGCGTCATGTCCTGCAGGAACCGGAGTATGTGTGGTGAACAATGATGATGCACGTACAACTTCCAATGCCTCAGGAAATTCCAGGTTGTCGTTCTGGATATATTCACGGAGACGCTCCAGACCGATGAACGCTGCATGTCCCTCATTGCAATGATAAACCTGAGGGTTGATGCCCAATGCGGGGAGAGCGCGGACACCGCCGACACCGAGAAGAAGCTCCTGCTTGAGTCTGTTCTCCCAGTCGCCGCCATAAAGGTGATATGTCACCTGACGATCTTCTTCAATGTTCGCTTCATAGTCTGTATCAAGGAGATAGAGGTCGGTTCTGCCGACTGCCACCTTCCAGATGCGGGCCGTGATGGTCCTTCCGGGGAATGCCACGCTGGTGGTAACCCAGTTGCCGTCCTTGTCCATTACAGGACTTGCAGGAATCTTGGAGAAGTTCTGTGCATCATATTTCGCTACCTGGTCACCCTGTGCGGAAAGCACCTGTGTGAAATAGCCGTAACGGTAAAGCAGACCTACAGCCACCAGGTTCACGTTCATGTCACTTGTCTCTTTCAGATAGTCGCCGGCAAGAATACCGAGACCTCCTGAATAGATGCTGAGCGAAGAATCCAGACCGTATTCCATACAGAAATATCCGATGGAAGGGTCTTTTCTCTCGGCTTTAAGTGCCATATAATCATTGAATTCCTGCATGACACTCTCGTACTGGCCCATGAATGCCGCATCCTTGCTGAGAGTCTTGAATCTCTTCAGGCTGACAGTATCGAGCACAGCCATCGGGTTGTGGCCCGAGTCATGCCAGATGACAGGGTCAATGGCCTTGAACAATGCTTTAGCACTTTCGTTCCAACACCACCAGAGGTTCTTGGAAAGTACCTCAAGTCCTTTCAATGCATCAGGCAGATGCCTGGTAACCATTACACTCTTCCATGAAGGAGTGCTGGTAGGGAGTTTTTCGTATGTCATAATCCGTTTTTCTACTGATTCAGGGAACGCTCCATTGGCCGCAATCACTTTGTCAATGGCCATTGAATAAGCCTCCTGATAATATTGTATTTGATTTTCCCACAATGCGATAGACGACACATCTTTCGCATTGTCCATATATTCTTTTCTCTGTTCGTCCGTGATGAGGGATATTTCGCGGATTCTCTCCGCTACCGCATCCACCACCTCCTGATAATTGGAGTCATTGCGCTCGACGACCGTGATGCCGGGATGCTCCTTGTTGTAATGGGTATCCACCCACAAGCCGAATCCGGCGAGGGTCGTGGTCAATGTCGGCACACGGAATGCCAGACTTTCGAGCGGCGTATATCCCCAAGGCTCGTAATAAGACGGGAACAATGCCAGGTCCAGACCGATGAGCAGGTCATAGTACTTCATATTGAAGACGCCGTCATTGCCGTTCAGATATGACGGAATGAAATAGACCTTTATATCGGAGTCGGACGCATTGTCCAGTCCAAGTTCTCTGAATCTTCGCGTAATCTGGTCATATTCAGGGTTCATCAGGTAATGGGAAACCTGAGTCCTGTAGTCGGCGTTTCCTGTTCCGGAGAGTTTCGCCACAAGATCGCGGTCCGCGCCGTTATGGCCGGACGGAATCATGATGAAGGCATGAATCTGTTTTCCGCGCAGTCCTGAATTCTTGACCTTGCTGACAGCATCGATGAACACGTCAATGCCCTTGTTCCTGTATTCGTAACGTCCGCCGATACCTATAAGTATCGAATCTTCAGGGACTTCGGAGCAAGACATTGCGGCAGCGACTTCACGCAGCTTTCCTCTGGCGGCGGCGCGCATGCGCACATATTCTTCGTCAGTAGCCGGGGTAAAGCTGTTTTCGAAGCCGTTCGGCGTCACCACATCGACAGGCCTGCCCAGGAAGTGTTCGCACTCCCTGGCAGTTATGTCGCTCACCGTGGTGAATACGTCTGCATTCTCTGCTGACTTTCTTTCGAGAGAGTAGAGTGCAGTGACATTGAACTGACGCGCCTTGTCATCCGGGTTGTACGACTCCATCGAATCGTAAAGCGGCAGGTTGTTTCCAGCGAGGCACCTTCCGACCACGGTAGCGTGTGTCGTGAAGACGGTGGCTACCGGCAACTTCCTGTATTTCAGGTACAATACGCCGGCTCCGGTCTGCCATTCATGGAACTGGGCGACCACCTTGTCTGAAGATGAGAGATAGAAATTATAGAAGCTCTCTATCACCTTTCCGGATACATATCCGAACAGTGCAGACTCCTTGTAGTCCCAGTTTCCGGTGATGGAATCCACCCCGAAAACTTCCCAATATTTACCGAGAATCCAGTTCTGCTCCGTAAGGAACTGCTTGAAATCCACAAGGATAGCCACAGGATTACCCGGGACGTTCCATTTTCCGATTCTTAGTCTGAGGCCACTTTTGGCTGCCTCCAGACGCCAGTCCTGCCACAATAAAGGGTCTTCGTGGAAATCGGGATTCGCATCCGTATCCATCCAGACGTCAGGACCGATAAGAATATGATGTCTATTCAGCTGTGATTTGAGGAACAGGGATTTCGTAGCGATGACGGTATAGATACCTCCGACCTTGTTACATACTTCCCAACTGACCTCAAACAGATAATCAGGTTTGTTCAGTTCTTTCGCCATTCTTATTCACTCTTCTTTTTCACGGCTTTTTTCGCCGGCTTCGCAGTAGTCTTTGCAGCCGGTTTGGCAGCCGTAGTGCGCTTGCTTACAGTCTTTTTCGGCGCAACAGGTTTCTTCTCCGGCTTAACTTCCGGAGCATTCGAATCCGCAAATTTAGCAACAGTTGCGGAATATTCATCATTTACCCTGATAATAAAATCACTCAAAACGTTCATATAGTTGATAAACGCCTCGTATGGAGTGTCATAAGGGTTGAAATATTTGTGGACTTCGCCGTCGGAGAAGAACTTCGTGCACATATAATAGAAGTGGTCGCTCTCCTGAAGATGTCCGAATTCATTGAACAGGGCAGGATCATTGATGAGGGCGAGCTTCTCGTAGAGGCCGTACAATTTGTTGAACGCCTCCTGCTGGAGTTCGTTTCCGAGCCATGCGGTAACGTCGCGCTCCTCGTCAGCCCATGAAATCGGCTCTGGGACTTCGAGTTCCGATACCGGCTTGCAATGCTTGGCCACCTCGGCAGGTGTAGCAAATGCGAATGTGCCGTCCTTGAGCACAGCCTCAGGCAGATATTTCATGAAATCGAAGATGCCGGTAGATGCGCTCTGGTGCTCTCCGAATGTCTCATAATCCATGAACAGGTTTATCACGTCACCGGATGCGGCTACCTCATTCTTCATCCAAGAGAGGAATTTGTCGCCTGAAAGCGGCCACTCTTTCCAGCCTCTGTCTGAGAAACGGAATGCGATATCGTCGCTGAACTCATAGTTCCTGAGAAGGAGCTTCAGCCTCGGCTGTCTCGGATCAGAGTACACGAAATCAGGGCTGCGCCATCCCAGGATGTGCTTTGCACCCTCGGTCAGCATTGTCTTGAATCCCATATCGTAAACCTGGGCGCCGATAGCGTCGGAATAGATGAGCTCGGTGTTGCGGAAGGTGACAGGTGTCACTCCGAAGTACTGCTCGACAGCAGCCTTGTGCTTCAGGACCTGATGCTTGAACTCGGCCTCGGAAGCGAGGGAAGCCAATGAATGATAATAAGTTTCGCTCAGGAATTCCGCGCAGCCGGTGTCGGCAAGTTTGCGGAAGCTGTCGATGACTTCCGGAGCATATCTCCCGAACTGCTCCAATGCTGAACCTGAAATGGAGAAGGCCACCTTGAATGCGCCGTCATATTTCTTGATAAGGTCCAGAAGAAGGCTGTTCATAGGCAGGTAGCAAAGTTCCGAAACCCTGCGGAGAATAGTCCTGTTCGTAAAGTCATCATAATAGTGTGAATCTTTACCTATATCGAAGAACCTGTAAAGTCTCAGTCTGGTAGGCTGGTGAATCTGGAAATACAGGCACAGACTTTTTTTGCTCATATCTTTAATTTTTTATTTTATCACTGATTCATAAACGCTCTTTATCTTGGCAGCGGCGTTGTTCCACTTGAGGGTATTGACCTCATCATAGCCATACTTGGACGCGAAGTCCGCAAGTGCAGGATACTGGAGAAGAGCATAAATCTCATCTGCCATGGCATCCACATCCCAGAAGTCCACCTTGAAAGCGTATTTCAGGACCTCTGCAGCACCTGACTGTCTGGAAATTACCGACGGCACTCCGGAGCGCATGGCTTCCAGAGGAGAAATACCGAACGGCTCGGAAACCGACGGCATCACATATACATCGGACAATGCGAACATTTTCTGGACCTCTGCCCCGCGCAGGAATCCGGTGAAATGGAACCTGTCGGAAATTCCGAGTCTTGCCACCTGGCGGATCGAGCGGTTCATCATATCTCCGCTGCCGGCCATGACGAAACGTACATTCTTACATTTCTTGAGGACCTTGGCAGCAGCCTCGATGAAATATTCCGGACCTTTCTGGAAGGTGATACGTCCGAGGAAAGTAACGACTTTCTCTTTCACTCCCCTCTCCACCTGTATCTCGCTTCGTCCGCTGAAATCCACCGCGTTATGGACGGTGACCACCTTGGAAGGATCGATGCCGTACTTGGTTATGACAATGTTCCTGGTCAGGTCGCTGACGGTGATTACCCTGTCGGCAGCCTCCATACCGCGTTTCTCGATATCGTATACGCGGGTGTCAATGTTGTTGTCACTGCTCCTGTCGAACGATGTAGCATGCACATGTACGACGAGCGGTTTTCCGGAAAGGCGTTTCGCGGCGATGCCGGCCATGTACGTAAGCCAGTCATGTGCATGGATGACATCGAATTCGCCCTTATGAGTCATTGCGATAGTACCTCCGACCATTGCGTATCTGGCAACCTCTTCCATGAGGTTGGAGCCGTATTTGCCGGAGAATTTGTAAGTCTGGCCGTAATGTATGGAGAAATCACGGACCTGGCGTTTCCTATCCTCTTCCACCAGAGAATGGAACTCTGCCGGATCCAGGTAAGGTACCATGTTGGTGCCGATATGCACGAACTGTACCTTGTCCAGAAAATCATCCACGTTCATGGTACTGGAAACCTCGACCGGGATTTCGCTGGCATTGATAATGTCTGCTGCGCTCCTGTCTTCGTCTCCGGACGCTGACGGCATCACGAACATGGTCTGTACTCCATTGTGAGCCAAGCCTTTAACAATACCATAGCAGGCTGTACCCAGTCCGCCGGCAATATGTGGAGGGAATTCCCATCCGAACATCAGCACTCTCATTATCTTTCCTCCTTATATTTGTTGATCAGATTTTCCACATAGAGAAGAGCAGCGGTGCTCATTGCAGAAGATATCGCTCCGTGCGGCTCGTGAGGAGGGTCGCCGTCATAGAGTTCGGAGAACATTCCGACGCCATGCTTGTTGAGATCATCATAGAATCCCTCCATCAGCCATTCCGCACGTTTGCAGAATGCCGCGCCATCCATTCTGAACTTGATGCGGGCATAAGGCAGGAGCAATGCCGGCCATGCACAACCCTGATGGTATGCCAGGTCACGTTCCCGCTGTGTCCCTTCGTACACACCCCTGTATTTCAAGTCCCTAGGGGACAATGTCCTGATACCTCTGGAGGTTACGAGTTCCCTGTCCACGACATTCATCATGCTGCCGAGCACGGTGTCATCCACCGGCTGATGGTGCACTGCAAGGGCGAAGAGCTGGTTCGGGCGGACATCTGTATTCTGTCCGTTATTGTCCACATAATCAGCAAGATATCCCTTGTCCGGCATCCAGAACATCTTCTGGTAGTTCTCTGCCACCATATCTCTTACCGGAGACCATTTCTCCACGAATCCGCTTGTCTTGCGGCCATACTTGCTTTCCATCTCGATGGCGAAGCACAGCATATCATACCAGAAAGCATTGGTCTCAACCTGATAACCTGCCCTTTCGGTGACAGGACAGCCGTCGATATAGGCATTCATCCATGTCAATGCAGTCCTGTCTTTCTGTGCCCAGAGAAGGCCGTTCGGCTGGAGGGAAATCTCCTTCCTGCATCCGGGAGCATAGCTTTCGATGACTTTCTTCACCACATCGCCGTATTTGCTCCATACCTTTTTCGCAGATGCACCGGCATTGACATATTCCTGAAGAACAGTGGAGAGCATCAGCGGCGCTTCGACCTGCGTGGTTCTGGAGTAGAACCTTTCTTCGTTGTCGGCGATGATATTGTCCAGAATCTCCTCGAACTCGGCGAGCTTGCCCGTGGTCAGGGTGAATCCCGGAAGTGAGAACATCGTCTCCCTCAGAAGTCCGGTGTAAAGCCATGAGAATCCGGCAGTTATCATCTTATGTCCATTTCTGTCGCGTGTCAGGAGGTCTGCGCAATGCAGCAGCTGGTCATGGTAATTGCCGATGCCTTTCATTCCCTTCAGGGCAGCATTGAACTTGCGTGTGATCATCCTCGGATTCTCCTCTTCGACTGATGCCGAAAAGATTATGGAATCGCCCTCTTTCATTTTCAGGATGAAGGAGCCCGGCACGAAGAGGTCTTCCTTGCAGTCGAATCCGCGGCGGGCCTCATCGGAATATGTGATTCCGTTGTACCAGTACGGGGATGACTTGAATGTGAAACCGGAGTTGCTCAACTGCAGGTTCAGGTCAGGGAATCCCTGGTACATGTTGAAGGAAACGCCGTTCTGGATATCTTCGTAGTCGGTGCGTGCCTCGGAGTTCTGCTTCGTAAGGCTGTGGATGTTCCTGAAAGCGAGGAACGGTTTCAGATACAGTTCCACTTCGGCCGGAGACCTGCGCAATTCATAGCGGATCATCACCTGATCCTTGTCAGGAGCCAGCAGAATGCTTTTCACGAACTCCATCTCACCTACCCTGTAGACCACTGTAGGCACAGGATCCGCCATGAAGTCCACAATATATTTGTGTCCTCTAGGTTCGTAGATTTCTCCGTAGCAATGAATTCCGAGGTTGAACATCTTCCCGTTCACGGAAAGGCTTTCGTCAACCGATGACAACAGCATGTATTTGCTGCCTCCGAAATTATCCACGGGGACTCCCAAAAGGCCGTGATAACGTCTTGTGTTACACGTGACAATCGAGGTGTTGCAATATGCACCCGTCTTGTTCGCGCAAATGATCTCCCGTTTCAATGAATACGACAGATTCACAAGCTCGGCCTTGTTGAATTTCAGAAATGCCATATTATATATCAATTTACTTAATTTTCACCAAAACAAGCGCACAACGGCTAGGCAGATATACTGACAATGCCGTGTCCGCGTGATGAAGTTCTCCGGTAGTTAGTCTGGCGAAGCCATCGTAGCACTTTTCATCAGAATCAAGCACCAATTTCCAGTCTCCTTCCGGGGCTTCGAACCCATAATCGGAAAATGAACCTGATGGATTGAAATCGAATGCAAAGATATAACTTCCACGGCGGAATACCAACACTTTCTTTTCTTCGTCCGCCCTGATGAGCTCCGGTCTGAACGCCAGAATTCCGGAATCACGGAACAGGTGAACCATGTCTTCATCGAAATTCATAAGGTATTTGTACCTAAGGTAATCCGGTTTGCAGAGCGACCATTGCCTGCGCGCATATTTGTAGGACCAGCCGTTCCCGGCACGCGGAAAATCAATCCACTCCGGATGCCCGAATTCATTGCCCATGAAAGTCAGGTATCCGTCGCCTGCGGTCGCGAGCGTCACGAGCCTGATGAGTTTATGAAGGGCAATGCCTCTGTCCACGACGAGATTTCTCGATTCCACATTCATCGCGGTGTACATTTCCTTGTCCATCAGTCTGAATATCAATGTCTTGTCACCGACAAGCGCCTGGTCGTGGCATTCAGCATAGCTGATGGTCTTCTCATCCGCCCTCTTGTTCGTCAGTTCCCACCATATTTCTCCCATGCTCCACTGCTCGTCGCTCTTCTCTTTCAGCCATTTGATCCAATGGTCCGCGATTCCCATAGCCATGCGGAAATCAAATCCGAGTCCGCCGGATGCGAAAGGAGCAGCGAGTCCGGCCATGCCGCTCATATCTTCCGCAATCGTAATCGCATCAGGGTCAATCTCTTTCGTAAGCATAGCCGCGAGGGCAAGGTAGGTCACGGCATTCTCGTCGACACCGTCATTGAAATAATTGTCATAGCCGACGAAGTCCTTGCCGAGGCCGTGGTTCCAGTACAGCATGCTGGTCACGCCGTCGAACCGGAAGCCGTCCAGATGGTATTCTTCCATCCAGAACTTGCAGTTCGAGAGTAGGAAGTATTTGGTTTCGGATTTTCCGTAGTCGAAGCATCTGGAGCCCCATGCAGGATGATGCCCCTGGCTGCCCTTATAGAAATAAAGGTCTTCCCGCCCGTCGAAAAGGCTGAGGCCTTCCGCCTCATTTTCAACACTATGCGAATGCACGATATCCATAATCACGGCTATTCCGCGTGAATGGGCCTCATCTACCAGCCGCTTGAATTCTTCCGGCGTGCCGAAACGTGACGAGAGCGCATAGAAATTGGAAACCTGATATCCGAAGGAGCCGTAATAAGGGTGCTCCTGCAATGCCATTATCTGCAATGTGTCATAGCCGAGCTTCTCCACGTGCGGAAGGACATTGACCCTGAAATCTTCGAACGTGGCGACTTTTTCCTCCTCGGAGCTCATGCCGATATGGCATTCATAGATAAGGGGATGCGGGCGCGGACCCGGGCTCTTGTGCTTCCAGACGTACGGCTTTTCGGGCTCCCACACCTGGGCGCTGAACACCTTGGTCACAGGGTCCTGGACCACACGGCGCACATACGACGGCAGACGTTCTCCGCCACCGCCCGGCCATTCGATGAACAGCTTGTAAAGCTCGCCGTGATGCAGGAACATTGACGGAAGCCGAATTTCCCAGTTTCCGCCGCCTGTCGGCTGCAATGCGTATGCGGAGGTGCGCTTCCAGTTGTTGAATTCACCTATCAGATATATGCGGCTGGCATTCGGCGCCCATTCGCGGAAAATCCAGTTCCCGTCGGCCTCACGGTGCAGGCCATAAAAAAGGTGGTTGTTCAATCCCTTGGACAGCGATCCGTCCACGGCAATCTTGTCGCGTTCCGCTTCAATGCGTGCGTGTCTGGCTTCTATCGCTTCCTTGTACGGAGCCAAGTATGGGTCCGTCTCGTATATCATTGAATGTCGTGTCATGGCTGGCATATATTATATGGTATCTATATTTTCGACCTTGTCCCTGACCGTGCGCAGGTAGGCCCGGCAGGAGGCGATAAGTTCGCTTGAACGTCTGACATATTTGTCTATATCGTCAAGTCCCGTGGACGGGTCCTCGACTTTCACCGCGATTTTTTCAAGTTCATCGACAGCTTTCTTATAATCGAATTTATCCATAATCAATTATTTTCCGGGGTTGTAGTTTTTCACTTCGCAGTCCAGCCGCCCGTCGGCAAACATGACGGAGACATTGTCCCCTGCCTTCCTGCCGGAGGCGCTTTTCAGCACGACGCCGTCGCCGTCCAGCACGAGCACATATCCTCGGGACAATATTTTTCTCGGGTCTGCGCCCTGGATTCTGGCTTCCAGCAGGTCCACTTTCGAGGACATCAGCGAAATCTTGTTCAGAAATGCCGTTTTCAGACGGGTTCCGTATGATACAAGAGACTGGTCCTCAGCAGCATAGATATCCAGAAAGACATCGGCCAATGCTGTCGGCGTCTTCACGTATTCCCATGCGGCCATGTCGCAGATATGGTAGTCCTGGTCATGTCCGACAGCCGTGAGCACGGGAACGGGACAGCGCCCTATCGCCGCACCTACCTCATAATCATCGAAGCAGGCAAGGTCCAGTTTCGCACCGCCGCCACGCAGAATCAGCACGGCATCATACCCGGGACTCGCTTCGGATGCAGCGGCAATGGCCTCCGCTATGGAAGACGGAGCAGCAACACCCTGCATCACAGCCTCGAAGAGGTCCGTGTGGAAGGTAAAACCGTAATCGTTTTCGTGCAGATGACGCATGAAATCCCGGTAACCTGCCGCGTCCGGCGCAGAGATGACAGCAAGCCTGTAAGGCAACGGTGCCAGTGTCAGCCGCTTCTGACGGTCCAGCAAACCCTCCCGCCTCAGCCGTTCAATGGTTTCCTGCCGCTCGCGCTCCTTGTCCCCGACAGTATATTCCGGGTCAATGTCGTCGATTATCAATGACAGTCCATATAGCTGGCTGTAGTTCACCTGCACATGGACGAGAACATTGATGCCCTCCTGGAGCGGTATTCCTGTAACTGATTGGAAATAAGGCGCAAGCATTCTGAACTTGGAGCTCCAGATTATCGCCGTGGCCTTGGCGGCCAGTCCTGCGTCCCCGCTCTGCGACAATTCCAGGTAACAATGTCCTCCTGCTCTCGCCTTGACAGCGCTGATTTCTGCTTTCACCCACATCTTCGCAGGAAAAGAATCCTCCAGCACCGTCCTGAGTTGCGTCTGCAACGTAAATAAGTCTATGGCATTTCTATCCATATATGTATAATCTATATGACCATGTCATCAATTGTGTGGTTCTTCAAATTTACGATTGGTTTTGGTCAAATCAAAATCGGGACACCACTTATTTTATTTCGCAATCTTTCGCATTACGGAAAAATAACTTCATTAAACTTTAACAACAGGGTGTGCGGTCCAATGATTTTTGCTATATTTGCAGCGCTTTTGGTTAAAAAGCAAAAGTTAAATCCATACAGTTTCTTAGAAACCGTCATTTGATGAAAACGAATATGAAAATCTCAAGCGCGAAATTTGCGGGCAGCAGCACGCAGGTTACGCAGAAACCGGCCAGAAAACTGCCCGAGTTCGCTTTCATCGGAAGGTCCAACGTCGGTAAATCATCATTGATAAACATGCTTTGCGGAAACGGCAAGCTGGCCATGACTTCCGGAACTCCCGGAAAGACCAGACTGGTGAACCATTTCCTCATAAACGACAGCTGGTATCTGGTGGACTTGCCGGGATACGGATTCGCCAAACTTCCGGAAAAAGAGCGTGCCAAACTCCAGGATGTCATTCGGGATTACCTGAACCACTCACAGGAAATGGTCATGCTCTTCGTGTTGATAGACGTGCGCCATGATATCGGAAAGATTGATATGGATTTCCTTAATGAGCTGGGTGACAGCGACATACCATTCGCCATCATCTTCACCAAAGGCGACAAGCTGGGTCCTGTGGCAAGGGCTGCGCAGCTGGAGCGGGACAAGGAACAGCTCGGAGAGTTTTGGGAAGAGCTTCCGCTCAGCTTCGTAAGTTCTTCGAATTCAGGTCTCGGAAAGGAGGAAATCCTGGGCTATATCGGCTCCGTGCTGGAAGACCTGAAGAACAAGGATGAGGCGGAACAAACCAAATGATCGACATTGACAGAACAAACCAATAACTTAGAAATGAACACATTGCACAAAATGGAATTGTTTGCCTGCAGGGCCTCGAAAGACTTTGCTGCAAAGGTAGTTGACGAGTTGAACAGACTTCAGCCGGAAGGAGAGGGACAGATTCACCTCGGAAATTCAGAAGTTACCGTCTTCAGCGACGGTGAGTTCCAGCCTTCCTTCACTGAAAGCGTTCGTGGAGCTACAGTATTTATTCTGCAGTCCACCTTCCCGCCGGCAGAGAATCTGATGGAGCTTCTTTTGACAATCGATGCAGCCAAGAGGGCTTCAGCTTACAAAGTCATCGCAGTCATGCCTTACTTCGGATGGGCAAGACAGGACAGAAAAGACAAGCCTAGAGTTTCCATCGGAGCCAAGCTCGTAGCCAATCTTCTCTGCGCCGCAGGAGTTGACAGAATCATGACCTGCGACCTCCACGCTGACCAGATTCAGGGATTCTTCGACATTCCGGTAGACCATATTTATGCAAGCAAGGTGTTCATACCTTACCTGAAATCTCTCAAAATCAAGGATTTGGCAATCGCAGCTCCAGATATGGGCGGTGCCAAGAGGGCCAATGCCTATGCCAAGGATCTCGCATGTCCGGTCATCATCTGCCACAAGTCAAGAGAAAGGGCGAACGTAGTCGCATCCATCACTGCAATCGGTGAGGTAGAGGGCAAGAACGTGGTCATCGTCGACGACATGATCGATACTGCAGGAACATTGACCAAGGCCGCTGACATCCTGATGGAGAAGGGCGCGAAGAGCGTGCGCGCATGTGCGACCCACGCGATCCTTTCAGGACCGGCATACGACAGGATCAATGCTTCCAAGCTTTCAGAGGTGTATGTAACTGATACAATTCCTCTTACGAGCAATCCTGACGTGGACAAGAGCAAGATCAAGGTGGTTTCGATGACGGAGACATTTGCAAGAATCATCCGCAAGGTCTGCGACAACGAGCCTATCAGTCCAGAGTTCATTTTCTAAAAAAGTTCAATATATAATGGAAGTCTTTCTGGCAGCATTGGTACTTGTCGGATTCGGGGTCTTGGGAATGTGCTTCAACATCATATTCCGCAAGAACGGCCATTTTCCGCAGACGGATGTCGGTTCGAATGAAAACATGAAGAAGCTCGGCATCAGGTGCATGCGCGAGGAAGACGACGAACGCTTTTCGAAAACGCACGGCGGTAAAGGTTCCGGAGCTACATGTTCCGGAACTTATAGCGACTCCTGCATAGGATGCGGCCTGTACCCGCTGGAAAAGAAAGCAGAAAAGAAGGGCCAGAGCCCTATATTATAAACAAGAAGCCCGGGATACGGGAAAAACAATCTTCTCGTGAGAGTAGATATCAACTAGTAAAAAGATGAGTCTAGTAGCAATTGTAGGACGCCCGAATGTGGGTAAGTCCACACTTTTCAACCGCCTCGTAGGTATGAGGCAAGCCATTGTAGATGAAACCGCAGGCGTTACGCGCGACAGGCATTACGGAAAATGCGAATGGTGCGGCAAGGAGTTTTCAGTGGTGGATACCGGAGGATATACTTCCGGTTCCGATGACGTTTTCGAAGAGGAAATCAGAAAACAAGTAGTAATCGCCATTGAAGAGGCGGATTTGATAATGTTCATGGTGGAAGCTTCCACCGGAATCACCGACTACGACGCTGAGATCGCAGGCCTGCTCAGAAGGAGCGGCAAGCCCGTGGTCGTGGCTGTAAACAAGGTGGATTCCGGCGAAAAAGTTTTCGACACCTACCAGTTCTATGGTCTCGGTCTCGGAGAAATCTGGAGCATTTCCGCAGCGAACGGCAGCGGCACAGGCGACCTTCTGGACGAGGTCCTGAAGAAACTTCCGGAAGATACGGAGGCTGAGGATGAGCATCCGGGCGTACCGAGAATCACCATCGTGGGCAAGCCTAATGTCGGCAAATCGTCTCTGACCAATGCGCTTCTCGGTGAGGACAGAAACATCGTGACTTCTGTCGCCGGAACCACAAGAGATTCAATATCATCGTATTACAACAAGTTCGGACACGAATTCATGTTCGTGGACACCGCCGGCATCCGCAAGAAGAACAGGGTCAATGAGGACCTGGAGTTCTACTCTGTGATGCGTTCCATCAGGGCCATCGAGCACAGCGATGTCTGCATCATGATGATCGATGCCACCACAGGTATGGAGGCACAGGACATGAACATCTTCAACCTCATCAAGAAGAACAGAAAGGGTTGTGTCCTGGTAGTGAACAAGTGGGACCTCTTCACGAAAGAGAGCAATACGATGGCGGAATATACCAAGGCATTGAAAGCGAGAATCGCTCCGTTCAATGACGTGCCTATCATCTTCACATCCGTGCTGAAGAAGCAGAGAATCCTGGATGTGCTGAATGAGATTGCACATGTATGGGACAATTATTCGCGCAAGGTCAGCACGTCCAAGCTCATGGATGCAATGCTTCCGGAAATCGAGAATTATCCACCTCCGATGTGGAAGGGCAAGCTGGTGAAAATCAAGTATATGACCCAGCTTCCTACCAGATTCCCGGCATTCGCGTTCTTCTGCAACTTGCCGCAGTACATCAAGGATCCATACAAGCGTTTCCTGGAGAACAAGCTCCGCGAGCACTTCGACCTGACAGGCTGCCCTGTGCAGATGTTCATGAGACAGAAATAACGGCACTTCGTCGAGATAAAATGAGGGTCACCCGAAATTCGGGCGACCCTCATTTTAATTTATTGACAGTCAGATTATACGCGCTGGCCGTATGAACGGTCTGTGGTATTTACTGTGATGACGTCATCCTGGTTGATGAAGAGAGGAACCATGATCTTGGCACCTGTCTCAAGTGTACACTCTTTAAGAGCACTGGTAGAAGCGGTGTTGCCCTTTACTGCTGGCTCGGTGTAGGTAACCTTCAATGTAACGTATGTAGGAAGCTCGCAGGTGAGGCATCTTTCCTCGTCTACCAAGAACATCATCTCCACGTGCTGTCCTTCTTTCATGAGGTCTGCGTTCTCCACGACATCCTTAGGAAGGTGAATCTGCTCGAATGTCTCCTCGTGCATGAAGTTGTATCCATCCTCATCACCATAAAGGAACTGGTAAGGACGTCTTTCGACATTGATAGTATCAACCTTCGCACCTGCGGTGAAAGTATTCTCGAGGATTCGTCCGTTCTCAAGGTTACGGAGTTTAGTCTTTACGAATGCTGGACCTTTTCCCGGCTTTACGTGCTGGAAATACACGAGCACGCATGGTTTACCGTTGAAATTCAGGTACATTCCGTTTTTGAAATCAGCTGTTGTTGCCATATATCTAATAAAATTTGATTCAGTTTTCCGAATGACGGCGCAAATTTATAAAAATGCGGCGTAACTGCCAAATTTTCATTGAAAATGAGCCGAATATGTCCTTAGCCGTTCAATGCCAGGATGCGTGACGCGACAGATTCGAGAAGCCATTTCGGGGTAGATGTGGCACCGCAGACACCGACGCGGTCGTCATGGCGGAACCACTCCGGACGGATGCCCTCTTCATCGCTGACATGATAAGTCCGGATATTCAGGGAGCGGCAGAGATTGCAGAGAACTTTGCCGTTCGAGCTCTCGCTGCCGGAGACGAAAATTATGATATCATGATGCAATGCGAAGTCAGAGAGCCTTTCATGACGTCTCGCCACCTGCCGGCAGATGGTATCATGCACCGCCAGAAGACCAGTGCCGCGGAAACGCTCCTCGGACAACTCATGTTCCTCCGCCATCGCTTCGCGCAATGCACAGCAGATGGCAGAATACTCCGCTGGGCTCTTGGTGGTCTGCGAAAAGATTTCCACAGGGCCTTCAAGACGGATTTTGCCGGAGGACAATGCTTCCATGAACATGTCCATATTTTCTATCACGACGGCATCGCCGCCTACCTGACCGAGAAGCCCCAGCACCTCGGCATGGCCGACCTTTCCGAAAATCACGATCTGACCGCCGGCGGCATTGACACGGGCATAGGCCTCGCGGATGCTTTTCTGGAGATTCAGCACCACCGGACAGGTACAGTCAATCACCTCAAGGCCAAGCTCTTCTGCCTTGGAGTATGTGGAAGGCGGTTCGCCATGGGCGCGGATAAGAAGGCTGTCGCCTTTATGGAGGGCTGAGAGATCCGACAGGCCGATCGTCACAAGCCCGGCTGCACGAAGGCGCGAAAGTTCTGCCTCGTTATGCACAATGGAACCCAAAGAATATAATCTGGAATGTTCCGCGCCCGAAAGATATTCCTCGGCGCGGTCAACTGCCCTTATCACTCCCCCGCAGAATCCGGAATCCGGATCGATTTCCACCGTAATGTTCATGTCGACTAAGCCCCGAATTTCTCCTTTACAAGATTACGAATCCAATCCATCTGATCATCGAGAGTCATATCCGTATTGTCCAGGACAATGGCATCGGAAGCCTGCCTCAACGGAGATGTCTCCCTATGTGAATCAATATAGTCCCTCGTCTTCAAATTTTCCAGAACTTCCTTGAAATCAGGGTTTTGCCCTGACGCACGCATCTCTTTCAGACGACGTTCCGCACGGACATTGTCATCAGCGACCATGAAAATCTTCAAATCTGCATTCGGGAATACCGACGTACCGATGTCGCGTCCGTCCATGACGATGCGCTTGTTCTTCCCATATCCGACAAGTTTCCGGTCCACGAAACTGCGCACTTCCGGAATCACCGACACGGGACTTACATGGGAAGAGACCTCGATAGTACGGATCTTGTCATCCACGCACTCGTCACCGATAAAAGTATGACTGCCGCCGTCGGCGTACTCGAAACGGACATCCAGCGCAGGAAGGGCCGCGTCAAGAGCGGGAATGTCAATGCTGCCGTCAGGAAGAACCATGCCATGCTCCATCGCGTACAGTGTCACGGCGCGGTACAATGCCCCTGAATCCAGGTAAAGAAACGAGAATTCCTTGGCGATGAGTTTGGCAAACGAACTTTTGCCTGTGGACGAATATCCGTCAATTGCAATGATTATATCTGGAACTTGCATTTGTAGTCGGTTGGTTTGGGGCAAAAATAGGCATTTTTTTTATTTTTCCCTCATTATTTTCAGCTGCTGTATCTTATATGTGTCCTGCTTGAAAGTGACGAAGATGGTCACTTCGAAAGATTCGCCGCCGGCACTGAGCCTTCCGATGGCATATTTCATATTGGAACGGCCTGCCGTATGTGTTATGTCGAACCCTCTCGGGGAATAGCTGTCGAAGAATGCTTTAAGAATCTGTTTCGCCTGATTCTTGCTGGAATCGCTGGTGTTGGATATTATGGAAATCTCCAGGCTGTCGTCAAACCACGCCGAGAGTTTCTCCGCATCTCCAAGACGGATGTACTTGGCAATAGGAACGAACACATCGTACCCCTCATCCTGGGCAGATGTCTTATATCCGCAGCAGCAGAACGCTACCGCAGCAGATAAGAATATGAGCAGTCTGTTTTTCATACTGTTTTCCTACATTGTTGTACATCAAGCATTCTATTTGCAAATTCCGAGCCGCGAAAATGATTTTTCATTATCTTTGTGGATGACAAGATTGGAAAACGCGGAAGTCTGATGAAAATAACATTGATAACAGTCGGAAAAACCGATGTGAAGTGGGTAAAAGAAGGCCTGGAGCTGTATGCAGGCAGGCTTTCCCACTATATACAATTCACTATCAACGAGATTCCCGAACTGAAGAACGCCTCGGCACTTTCCCGTGACCAGATAAAGGAAAAGGAAGGCGACCTGATATTGGGGCTGATACGTCCTGCGGACGATGTCATCCTGCTGGACGAGCACGGCAAGGAGTTCAGATCAGTGGAGTTTGCATCCTATATCCAGAACAAGATGGCCTGCAGCGGCAGAAATATTGCATTCGTCATCGGAGGGGCATACGGCTTCTCACAGAAAGTCTATGACAGGGCAGACTCGAAGATGTCGCTTTCGAAAATGACTTTCTCCCACCAGATGGTCAGGACGATTTTCGCAGAACAGCTCTACCGGGCATTCACCATCATAAAGGGCGAGCCTTATCACCACGAATAGCAGAACATGTCCAAAACATTGAAACATAGTAAAGCACGAAAATTCTTCCGTTCATTGACGGGCAAGAACGCTGGTCTGCTGTTCTTCGCGATAGCGGCATTGAGCATCATTGCCAACATATTCCTGAACAGGAGGTCGGACTTTTCGGATTTCGCCGCCAAACGATTCACGAGCGCGGTAAACAAGCGGTTCGACAAGCTGGAATCATACATGAACACCGCGCTGGCCACATCGCCCGCAGATTGGCTGAACCTGAAAGGGATTCCTGAGGACATGGTCGTGTACCGCTATGCCGGCGACTCCCTGCAGTCATGGTGCAACCAGTTTTCATTGGACAATGACGATATCGCGGACCGCATGGTGGTGCAGCGGTTCGCCAATCTGCGTTACAACCTGATTTCACCTCTCGCGGAAGCCGACACTACGGTCAAGTTCATGAACATCGGGCCGAAATGGTACCTGGTGAAAGCGCTCTTCGGAAAAGGAGACAGCCGCATAATCGGAGGACTTGAAATCAGGAATACATTGGATTCCAGGTCAATAAACGGGGTCAACCCGAAATTCAGGCTCTCGGACAGATTCTCATTGCAACCGATAAGCTACAGCGGCGGCTCGGTCATTTCCGTGAACGGCTATCCGCTGATGAAAATCATACAGGAGACCACCAGGGTGATGCCGATTCTCCCTGACACTACAATGGTCTGGGTCTCAGTAACTTTCATGATATTGGGAATAATGCTCTACCTGCATTTCAACCGCAGCCGCAAGGTATTGCGATTGGCAGTCGTAGCATTGACATTGATATTTCTGGCATTTTACCTTTTCGGATACGGGATGCAGGGGTCGTCTTCCCTCTTCTCGCCTACGATTTACGCGGACGGACCGATGCTTTATTCCCTCGGTGCCGTATTGATCATAAACCTCTGGCTGATATTGCTTTTCTTCTCGACCTACATGGTAAGGAGAGACATTCTGGAATATGTCTTCGAGAAAAACACCAGGCACAGGGCCTCATTCATGATAGGCGCCACTGTCGCGTTCTGCATACTGCTGCTGGTCTACATAACGTTCACTTTCCGCAGCCTCATACTCAACTCGAACATTGGACTGGAGCTCTATAAAATCACACAGCTGGGACGATACACATTGTATATATATGTATCGTACCTGACTCTCATATCGGTGATTCCGATGGGGCTGCAGATGATCCGCGTGCCGGTCCACAAGCTCACGGGATTGAAATACAACATGGCATCCAGATTCGGCCGTACGGCATTTTCGGTTTTCTGCGCCGTATATTTCATGAGCATGTTCTCGATTCTGGGGCGCGAAAAGGAGTTCAGCCGCGAGGAAATATGGATGAACCGCCTGTCAATAGACAGGGACCTGAGGCTGGAGCTGCAACTGCGAGGCATCGAAAAGGTCATAGAATCTGACAATTCCATACCGGAAGTCATCTTCACGACCAGGGACTACAGGGTGATATTGAACAGAATCACAGAGACTTACATGAGCCGCATATCGAAGGATTATGATGTGAGCCTCTACATCTACAAGGACAAGACCTCTGATCCTCAGATGCTGAAATTCATTGACGAGAGAATCCTGAACGGAAAGCCGATTGCTTCCGATTCCAGATTCCGGTACAGCCGGAACATGAACGGAAGGGCGCAATATGCAGGCATGTTCGTGTACTATACTCCTGACAAGGGGTCAGTGAGAATGCTGCTCGGCATAAATTCCAAGGCAGACCGTGAAGAACGTGGATACTCTTTCATATTGGATTCAGGGACACCGGGTTCCGTGACGATACCGCCGCTGTATTCGTACGCCAAATACATTGACGGAAAACTGGTCAGCTATAAGGGAGACTACCCGTACCCGACGATATTGTCAGGACAGTTCAAGGAGGACGGTCGTGACCCTGACCACAACAGGATAGCGTCCGGTTCATATGTCCATTTCTTCAACCATGTTTCGCCGGAAGAAGTGGTGATATTGTCCCGTCCGAGAATCAGCATATTGCAATACATATTGTCGGCGAGCATCGTCTGCCTGCTGACGTATTTCTGGATCAGCCTCTGCTGCCTGCGAAGGAAAAGGCGCGGCGATTTCGAGAAGAACTATTACAAATCCAGGGTGAACACGGTGCTCTTCCTGTCCATGCTCATGACATTGGTCACGATGAGCGTCATCATGGTGTTCTTCGTCTACAAGCGCAATGATGCCAACGTGATGAGGCTCATGAGCAGCAAAATCTCTACTATCCAGTCACTTATGGAGAACAAGACGAGGGCGCTGCATTCATTCAGGGATATGCCGGCGAACGAGATGTCAGCCATTATCGACAATATCGGAGACTACACCAGGTCTGACATAACGTTGTACAGTCCGGGCGGCAAAGTGTTCAACACTACGGCGCCTGAGATTTTCGAGAACATGATTATCGGTTCCAGGACCAATGATGAGGCGTACAGGAACATCATGTATAACAACAAGAGATACTACATCCACAAGGAGAGTCTCGGCGGCAAGAGTTTCTACACCATGTACGCGCCCATTTTCAATGATGAGGGCAAGGTCATGGCAATCTTGAGCGCACCATATACTGATTCGGGGCTTTCGTTCAAAGCAGATGCGATATTCCACTCCGTATTCGTGATGACGGTGTTCTTCATATTGCTGATTATCACCAGGTTCTTCACGACAAGAGTGGTTGACAAGATGTTCCGCCCGATTATTGACATGGGACGCAAGATGGTATACGCCAGGACTGCGGGATTGGAATACATCATTTACGATAAGGAGGATGAAATTTCCGGACTTGTGAGGGCATACAACCTGATGGTACATGACCTTTCCGAGTCCAGCAAACAGGTGGCGCAGGTAGAGAGGGAGAGGGCCTGGAGCGAAATGGCGCGTCAGGTGGCGCATGAAATCAAGAACCCGCTTACGCCAATGAAGTTGCAGATACAGAGGCTGATACGCCTGAAGAGCAAGAACGACCCGAGCTGGGAGACGAAGTTCGATGACATATCCAGGCTGGTGCTCGACAGCATCGAGGTCTTGACCGATACGGCCAATGAATTCTCGACTTTCGCAAAACTCTATACCGAGGAGATGGTGCCTATCGACCTGGACCGCATGGCGTCCGACCAGATTTCAATGTTCGACGACAAGGACAATATCACTTTCCAGTATTTCGGACTGAAGAACGCGCTGGTAATGGGGCCTAAGCCGCAGCTGATCCGCGTGTTCGTGAACCTGCTGACCAATGCCGTGCAGGCTATCGAGAACCAGCAGACTGAGGACATGGAGGCCGGGCGCGAGCCGAAGCATGGACAGATAATCCTTTCTGTCAGAAACAGTTCCAAGGAAGGGTTCTATGATATCGTGGTGGAGGACAACGGTCCCGGCATCAAGGATGAGAACCGAAACAGGCTGTTCACGCCGAATTTCACCACGAAGAGCAGCGGAACGGGACTGGGTCTTGCCATTTGCCGCAATATCCTGGAGCGCTGCGGCGGAGAGATTTCGTACAGCCGGTCGTTCTCCATCCAGGGGGCCTGCTTCACGGTAAGATTTCCGAAGAATATCGCTAAATCATGACAGTCCGACCACTTTAGAACAATATTTGCTATATTGTACTCCCGCGCGAGGGCCGACACTTGGTTCAGAACAGGCGGAAGACAGAGTTAACTCCTCACGCACGGGAGCAGGAAAGAGGTTAGTGTGGAGCACAAACGCCTGTCAGTCAGCAATATAGCTGATTTCAGAGTTAAAGTTTCGTCAACTCTTAAATTAGTCAAACAGCTGACATTCAAGACCTTACGCTCCACGCAAGCTCACAATGAAGCCCTCCACTCGGGCAGCATTGACAGCAACTTAAAGCCTGATAGGGCGTGGGCCTACAATGGTCTTGGTCTGCAACAGACTGAAACAATGGTATCCCACACGCGAGGCACAAGAATAAAATTAGTAGTGAGATGAAAATATTGATTGTTGATGACGAAAGAGCTATCAGGAACTCATTGAGCGAGATCCTGTCAGATGAAGGATATAATGTGGAAGTGGCGGAAGATGGTCCTACGGCCATCGAGATGGCGGAGAAGGAACGTTATGACGTGATTTTCTGCGACATCAAGATGCCCAACATGGAGGGTACGGAAGTGCTGGAAAAGCTCCGCAAGGACGGCATTGACTCCGCTATCATCATGATTTCCGGCCACGGCGACATTGAAACGGCCGTAGAATGCATAAAGAAAGGCGCTTTCGATTTCATCCAGAAGCCGCTGGACCTTAACCGGATACTGATCACCATCAAGAACGCGACGGAGCGCACGCAGATCATCACCGAAAATACAAATCTGAAGAAGAAAGTGTTCGGACAGCAGATGATAGGCGAATCCGCACCGATAAAGCATCTGAAGGAGATGATAGAGAAAGTGGCGCCGACTGATGCCCGTGTATTGATTACAGGACCTAACGGTTCCGGTAAGGAGCTGGTAGCCAGGAGTCTGCATCAGCAGAGCAACCGCAGCGCCATGCCTTACATCGAGGTCAACTGCGCGGCCATCCCGTCAGAACTCATCGAAAGTGAGCTTTTCGGACATGAAAAGGGTGCATTCACATCTGCAATCAAACAGCACAAAGGAAAATTCGAACAGGCCGACGGAGGTACATTGTTCCTGGATGAAATCGGAGACATGAGCCTCGCGGCCCAGGCGAAAGTGCTGCGCGTATTGCAGGAAAAGAAACTTTCACGTGTCGGCAGCGACAAGGATATCATCGTGGATGTCAGGGTTCTGGCTGCCACGAACAAGGATTTGAAAGCGGAAATCGAGAAGGGTACATTCAGGGAGGACCTTTATCACAGATTGAGCGTAATCGTCCTCCACGTGCCGTCACTGGACGAAAGACGTGACGATATTCCGCTGCTGGTCAAGTACTTCAACGACCAGGTGAGCACAGAATCCGGTATGCCTAAGAAGGATTTTTCTCCGGAAGCCATCAAGATGCTCCAGGAGAAAAGCTGGACGGGAAACATCCGCGAATTGCGCAACGTCGTAGAACGACTGCTGATACTGGGCAGCAACCCGGTATCCCCGCAGGACATCCGCGACTACGTGAATATCGGGTAAAACGGGGTCAGGGGGAAAATCCTGTGTTTAGGATAACTAAAAAGTATGTACCTTTGAAT